>Ga0207952_1000039_pt1 | contig 171596 bp, 143 predicted proteins | sample SubbioR12Aug_8Ca_FD_184831 | JGI IMG/M metagenome (GOLD analysis project Ga0207952, IMG submission 184831) | Serpentinite rock and fluid subsurface biosphere microbial communities from McLaughlin Reserve, California, USA - CR12Aug_8Ca (SPAdes) | ecosystem: Environmental > Terrestrial > Deep...
TTGGTGTTCATAGTCAGGTTCGTATTCATTGCGGAATTCCTTCGTGATAATTTTTGGAATTCCAAGTTCCGAAAAACCTGACATTTCTATTGGTCGTTTATACTGACATTTTTAATGGGATATTACAGTTAATATCTCAACTGTAAACTTCAAGCGCTAAACTGAAAACTTTTTAGTATTTTTTGCCCGCTTAATTTTCAAAAAACTTTCTTGCCCTCTTTCAAAACACAATTCGTCGAAGTCTGCATCTTCAAACGAGAAAACAATTCCGCGAAATATTTATTATTGCAACGCGCTTCGAATGAAAAATTATTTCCGAACATCTGGCAAATCATTACAGCAAAGATTGAGGAAAACGAAACCGCGCTACAAACAGCACAACGCGAGATTGAAGAAGAAACAAAACTCAAACCACTCGCATTGTGGAATGTTCCCTACGTGAATACATTTTACCATTTGAAAAGCGATACAATAAATTTTATTCCGTTCTTCTCAGCAGAAATTGCAAACGAAAGCGTTCCACAACTTTCCGATGAACATCAATCATACGGTTGGTTTTCAATTGCCGAAGCAAAAGAGAAATTAGTGTGGGATGGTCAAAAACGCGGTTTGGATATTGTTCACGAATACATTGTTGGCAAGAAAGAAGCGGAACGTTTATCAAGGATTGGAGTAATGAAGTAATGGAGCGTCGGGGTATTTAATTTGTTACTCCAGTTCTCCATAACTCCAACACTCCATTTTTATTTTTTCATTTTTCCCGAAGGGATGCCTTCGGCATAATTTTTAATTGAACTCATGAGTTTACTTGTTGTAGGCAGTATCGGCATTGATACCATCGAAACACCATTCGGCAAAGCGGAAAACGTTGTCGGCGGTTCGTCTATTTATATTTCCCTTGCATCGAGTTACTTTGCTCCGCCGCGATTGGTTGGCGTTGCCGGAGATGATTTTCCGAAATCCGCTATCGAACTTTTGAAACGCAAGAGCGTGGATATGGAAGGATTGGAAATAATCAAAGGCGGAAAAACTTTTCGCTGGGGAGGGAAATACCATCTCGATTTTAACGTGCGCGATACGCTCTACACGGAACTGAATGTGTTTCAATCATTCAATCCGAAAATTCCTGCCGCATACAAAGAGAGCGAATATGTTTGTCTGGGAAACATTGACCCGGTACTGCAACTGCGTGTGTTGGAACAAATGACGAAACCGAAACTCGTTGTGTGCGACACAATGAATTTCTGGATTGAAGGAAAACTTTCGGAATTGAAAAAAACGTTGGAACGAATTGATGTCCTTCTTGCGAACGATAGCGAGGTAAAGTTGCTTACAAAAGAATCGAATTTATTTCTCGCAGCAAAAATTTTACGAAAGATGGGACCAAAAATTTTGATTATCAAAAAAGGGGAACACGGCGCAATTCTTCTCACGGAAAAAACAACATTCATCACACCCGCATTTCCGCTTGAATCTGTGTTTGACCCAACAGGAGCAGGCGATTCATTCGCTGGCGGATTTATCGGTTGGCTGGCAAAGACGGATGATATTTCCGATGAAAACTTAAAACGCGCTGTGGTGTACGGAAGCACCATCGCTTCATTTTGCGTAGAAAAATTTTCGATTGATAAATTGAAAGAGTTAACGCACTTTGAAATTGAAACGCGATACCGTGCATTTCGCGCGTTGACGCAGTTTCAGGAATAAGATTCTACACAACGAAAATCGGTTGCTAAAATTCAATAAAAATAATAATGCACCGATGCTTGCGGAAGTGGAAGGATGCTTCCATCGTTATAAAAGGTGAACGCTCCTTCAAAAGAAATATGCAACGCTTCCTGATACTTAAACTCTCCGCCAATTCCCGCACCGAAACGCACAGGCGATTCAACTTCGTTTTTATCCGTTCCCTGGTAGAAATAACTAATACCGGGGAAAAAATAAAAACGAGTGGTTTGTCCCCGCACTAAATCGTACTGAATTTCGCCGCCAAGGGAAAAATATACATCATCTTTATTTTTGATTATTCCCGTTACCAACTGTAATGATAGTTTTGATGGAAAATGATTCCGAAAACTAATGCCAACACCAGAGGTTGGTCCCGCGCTAAATCCTAATCCATAAATGTTTTTATCAAACCCTTCTGCGGTTTGGTCACCCTCAACAATTACTTGTGATTGCAACTTAAGAGGCAAAAACAAACATAACCCAAAAATGAATATATAAAACACTCTCTTGTACTCCTGTTCAATCTTTTTCAGAAAAGAAAATCTCGACATAATAATTGCGGTGATAAATTTATGTTACCTCGAAAAAGTTGACGAGAACATACGGAATTGCGCATATTTCAACAAGCATTCGCAATCAAATTTCTCCGATGCACCTTTTCCCCCGGTAACAGAATAAATCTTTTTTGTTGTTCTCTTCGTTTCTCTTGGCAATGAAGCACAAACATATTATATTTTCGCCGCAAAAAAATTTTTCTCATCCCGATTTCTCTGTCGGGATTTTTTCTGTTGATACGCATAACACAATGAACTCATCTTCTCTTCTCGAATCGGTTACCAAAACTTCAACAAACGGAAAAGCAACCGAACTTTTTCCCGAATCGCTCACCTTTAACGACATCTCGCTTGTTCCGCGTGTCGTTTCTACCGTTCGTCATCGCACGGAATCATCGCCATCTGCTAATTTTCTCGGCGCGCAACTTCAGCTGCCGTTAATTGCCGCGCCTATGCCCGATGTTTGCGCAGGAAAAATGGCTTCGTCGCTTTCAAAACTTGGCGGACTCGGAATTATTCATCGCTTTTTAACAATTGAAAACCAACTTTCTGAAATCGCTCTTGTTGAAAAAAGAAATCAACTCGGTTGCGCGATTGGAGTTACCGGCGATTGGAAAGAACGATTCGAAAAATTATACGCGAATGGAATCAGAATGTATTGTCTCGATATTGCAAACGGCGGAAATCAACTTGTTGCAGATTCAATACATTGGCTTCGCAAACAAACAAAAACCGACCCAATAAAAATAATTGCCGGAAATGTCGCCGCCGCTGAAACATTTACGTGGCTTGCAGAAGTTGGCGCAGATGCAATTCGTGTCGGCATTGGCAACGGCTCGATTTGCACAACTTCGATTGAAACGGGAATCGGGCAAGGACAGGTTTCTGCCATCGTTGAATGTGTTCACGCGCGCGAAGAAAAAAAACTTTCCGCGCTGATTATTGCCGATGGAGGAATACGAACTCCCGGCGATATGAGTAAAGCATTGGCTCTCGGTGCAGATGCGTGTATGCTCGGCTCGGCTCTTGCTGGAACGGAAGAATCTCCCGGTGAAGTCATAAAATATCGCGGACAATTGTACAAACGTTATGTCGGCGCAGCATCGTTCGCAACAAAAATGTCCAACGATTATGTTGAAGGCGAAGAAACACTTGTTCCCTACAAGAGCAGAGTTGAAAAAGTGGTGAAGCGATTTTCCGACGGCGTACGTTCTTCGATGGCGTATATGAATGCGAGGACACTGCAAGAGTTTCGCGAGAATGTTTCTTTCGTGCGATTGACACAACATTCTTTTATTGAAAGAACGCCGCACATTCTTTCGTAAGCGAATTATGAATAGTTGGAGATTTTGCCGCTTGTGAAGAAACCATTTTTCGCTTTTCTTTTTTTATTTATTGCTTTCAACTCAAGTTCTTTTTCGCGACAACGGATTCCATCGTGGCGATTGTCGCTTTCATCGTTCGGAACGTATGGCGATTACGCTTCAACAACTCCTTCCTCAAATTTTCTTGACAAGAGAACTTCGCAATCGTTCGGTGTGTACGGAACTTTTATCAAAGGCGTTCATAGTTCGTATTCATTTGGAACGGAAATTCTCTCACTCGATGAAAAACCGCTCAATAAAAATTTCTTTTCGCAGCAACTCTACACAACGCGCGGTTCGTGGTGGCTCGGTGGAAAGTGGAGCGTAGCTGCGCATGGAGCGATTCTTCACGAAGATGATTTCGATTATCACGATGTTGGTTTCGTTGCACTTGATTCGCTCTACTCTTTTCCTGCGACAATGTATTATTTCATCGGCGGCGGAATTTTGTTTCACCAATCGCAATTTGCAACTGCAAGCGTAACAGGTACACTTTCTTTGTACGAAAACAAAATTTATTCGCAGTTGTTCACCGCAAAATATTCTTATCAAATAGCGCAAGGACTATTTAACATTTCTGCAATTGATGCAGGAAAAACGAAATCCACTCCGTTACTTCTGTCCGCTCGCGAACAACTTACGTATTTCTATTCGCAATTTTCGTTCAATGCAAAAGTTTCGTTGGGGAAAAGAGTCTTTTTCTTCGATGAATCTCTGCTTGTACTTTTCAATCAACGCGAACAGCAAACAGTATCGTTCGGAGGCGGGGTTTCATATTTCTTTTCACCGAAGTTTTCTCTTATCGGAACGTTTGAATTTGAAAAGTTCGATAGTTACACAATTTCTTACACTGCATTGGGATTGAAATACAATTACGTTTCGGAATAATGCCAATGAGTATCGAACAAAATACCTCTCGTCTTCGCGATGTTACAGAAAAAACAATTGCTGAAATTCTGAAAACAGAAAAAGTATTGTTCGACGAGCAATTTCGTTATGCATTGCTCAACGGAGGAAAACGGCTTCGTCCGATTGTTACAATGTTGTGCTGTGAAATTGCCGGTGGAAAATCTTCCGACGCACGATATGCTGCTGCGGCAATGGAAATGCTGCACACATTCACTCTTGTCCACGATGATATTATGGATAACGCAAACACGCGGCGAGGTTTGGCAACGCTACACAAAAAGTGGGATGTCGGAACGGCGATTCTTTCCGGCGACGAAATTCTTGCGCTTGCCTATCGTGCGTTGTTGAAAACGAAAAGCAAAAAAAACGTGCGCCTCGTTGAAATTTTTACGAAAGCATTTTTTGATGTATGCGAGGGACAGGCGTACGACAAAGATTTTGAAACGCGCACAACTGTTACTTCAAAAGAATATTTGAAAATGATTGAGTTGAAAACGAGCGCGCTGTTTTCTTCATCTGCACAACTTGGCGGACTAATCGCAAACGTTTCAGAAAAGAAATTGAATGCGCTCGCGGCGTTTGGAAAAAACATCGGCATTGCATTTCAAATTCAAGACGATTATCTTGATTGTTTTGGCGACGAAAAAACATTCGGCAAAAAAATCGGCGGCGATATTGCGGAAGGAAAACGAACATTCTTCCTCGTGCGCGCCTTAGAAAAATCTCCGCGCAGTGTACTGCTCAAAAAAGTTGCGCAAAGAAAAATTTCTGCTTCTATGATTCCGGAAGGGATAAAACTCTTTGAAGAAATGGGCTTAAAAAAAGAAGCCGAACATTTGGTGGAAAAATACACACAAACAGCAATTACCGCATTAAACGTATTTCCCCAAAGTTCCTCAAAAGAAACGCTGATACGGTTTATTCTGCAACTTGTTGGACGGAAATCATAAATTGCATGACAACAAATTGTAGAAAAAGGAATGTTGGTAGAAGGGACGATGATGAAAGCAGTGGAAACAATTTGAGATTTGCGATGGGCGTTTTTGATGTGAGGAAAGTTTTGTAAGTTAATGGCGAAAATTTTTTTTGAAAGGAAATTCTATGAGACAATTAAAACTTATTCTTTTTGCAGTTCTCTTTTGTAGAATAATATCTATTTCGCAATGGACATACACTGGGGCCCTGGTAGTAACGTAGGAAGTTTATTAGTAATTGGAACTGATTTATATGCTGGTTGTTATGATTTATGGGGTTCAACAGGTGGGGTTTACCGCACCACAAATCTTGGTACTACTTGGATAAAATTGACCAGTAGCGATACTTTCAATTTTGTAACCTCGATTGCGGAGATGGGTGGCTCCATTTATGTTTCTACGCAAGGAAGTGGGGTATTTCGTTCTACTAACTTAGGCTTATCTTGGAGTATTTCTGATTCTGGATTACCGCCACCCACTGGATTTTTTTCTGATTATACCTATACTATAATTGTAAATGATACAAATTTATTAGCTGGAACGGTCTGTCGAGGAGCCTTTCTTAGTAATAATGGTGGCGCTTCTTGGTTTCAAAGAGGATTAAATGGATTTTGCATTTTAAAATTTGCTTTTGACAACAACACTATATATGCGGGAGAATCAGGAAGCGGGGTATTAGTATCAACTAACTATGGTGTCAATTGGACTTTACGCGACAATGGATTTCCCGGGGGAGTACTTTCTATGATATTCCATCAGGGAAATATTTTTGCAGGAAGTTTTATCGGAAATGGAACAAATAATGGTGTTTACCGCTCTTCAAATCAAGGTCAAAATTGGGTACGTGCAAGTACAGGACTCCCCTCTAATGTGGAAGTACATTCTTTCGCAGTTATTGAAAACATTCTTTTGGCAGGAACTTATGGATACGGAATATTCAAATCTACGGATAACGGTGGTTCATGGTTTTTTATAAGTGATGGTATACCTACTAATCTTTCAGTCAGATGTTTTGCTACAATTAGTGATAAGATTTTTGTAGGAACATCTTCAAATGGTGTTTGGATGAGTAATCTTTCTGCGATACTATCTATCAAAAATGAAGGAACTCGGTCATTTTATTCATTCTCTCTCTCCCAAAATTATCCCAATCCCTTCAATCCATCCACAACGATACGATTCACACTCCGCGAATCACAAATTACATCTCTAAAAATCTACGACATCTTCGGGAAAGAAGTTGCAACGTTGATTCACAACAAATTAATGAATGAAGGGACGCACGAAATAGAATTTGACGCAACCAATCTTCCGAGCGGAATGTATTTTTATCGTTTGCAAACAAAAGATTTTTCCGAAACAAAGAAACTCCTGCTGCTAAAATAGAATTTGTTGGAGAATCGAACTCCTGCCCAAAAGACCACAAATGGAAAGGTGATAGAAAATATAATTTATGAAATTCACCTTTCTGAAATGGGAATTTCTCTGTATGTTTTCCACGCTTTTTTTAACATCGGTAAACTCGTACGTAATGAAATTCTTTCGATACCTCTTTTTTTTCTGTTTCTGTTTCTTTTCCTTCAACCTCTTCGCACAAACACAAGCGAACTTCGATATCATAGACGCATTTCCAAACTTGCCTGCAATTGAGCGTCCCGTTGATATTCAAAATGCGGGTGATGGCAGTGGACGGTTGTTTGTCGCCTCGCAGACCGGAAAAATTTTTGTGTTCAATGCCGAGCGAAGCGTTCAAAGTTATTCCACGTTTCTCGATATCAGCAGCAAAGTTACCACTGCTTTTATTGACGGTTTCCTTGGATTTACTTTTCATCCTGACTTTGCGCAGAACGGATTTTTCTATGTTGATTACACTGCGCCCAATCCCTTTCGTACGGTTATTTCCCGCTTCAAAGTGAGCGAAAGTAATCCCGATGCGGCAGATACGACGAGCGAATTTATCATTATGGAAATTCCGTTGCCCCCTTTATCTGCGCATAATGGCGGACAACTTGCTTTCGGTCCCGATGGTTATCTTTATATTTCACAAGGCGATGGCGAAACCGGCGACCATCCTTGGGATTTATCGTTGCATCTCGATACGCTCTTCGGAAAAATACTTCGTATCAATGTTGATTCAATTGCTCCGCCACTCCATTACTCCATTCCTTCTGATAATCCGTTTGTTGATTCAACGTCTGCGCGTAAAGAAATTTGGTGTTATGGTTTGCGAAATCCGTGGCGATTTGCTTTCGATTCGGTTTCAAATCTGATGTATTGCGGCGATGTCGGACAAAATCAGGTGGAAGAAATTGATATTATCCAAAAAGGAAAAAACTACGGATGGAATACTATGGAAGGAACGCGTTGCTATAACAATACCGTATGCGACACAACGGGCTTGATGCTTCCCATTTATGAATATGACCATGCTGTTGGTTTTTCTATTATTGGAGGATATGTTTATCGCGGCAATAAATTTCCTTCGCTGTATGGAAAATATATTTTCGGGGATTTTTTCACGCAGAAAATATGGGCGATTCACTATGATGGAGAAGCCGTAACGGATACAATTTCCATTGCAAAGGATTTTGGTTTTTGGATTACGTCGTTCGGTGTTGATGAACAGAAAGAAATTTATGTTGCATCGTGGGAAGGAAGAATTTACACCTTCGACAATTTATTTCGGACATTCAAAACCGATGTTGCATTTTCTGTAAAGCCAAACAAACTCAAAGTGAAATCAACACAACCAGCCGTTCTTCCCAATGTTGCAAACTTTCGCGATACCGTCATTTCCCGTTTTGGAGGAAAGAATGGAATTGTTCTCGGAATAAAGGAAACGAATATTGACTCGCTGAAAAAATACGGATGGATTCGTTTCAAGAAGGGAATGGACTTTGGAAAATTTTATACGGCAATTCAAAGTGATACTACTTTCAACGCGCCATTTGATTCAGTAAGAAAATCCGGTTCGAACAAAAAGAAAATATTTGTGAAAGAGTTGAAACCGAATGCGCAAAGTTACACCAATCCGCTTGCGCAAGAGTTTGGTGTGTTTAAATTGAATTTGTATGCAAGCAAGAAATCCATTACACCAAGCGGATTTGATTCACTCACATATGTTGACGAAACGAGTATGTGGAACGGAAAAACGCTTTCACAAATTGCAAACGAAGTTGATACACTTCTATCCAAATATCCGTGGAAGAAATTACCGAATGGAAGTAATGCAACTGTTGGTTCGACCGAATTAGAACAACTCCGCAAAATGCTGAAGGAAATCAACGAAGCGTTTTATACACCAATCTCTCTCACGAACGGGGATTCTGTTATAGCAAATCAAGGATTGAAATTCAGAGGAACAATTGCTCTTCTTTCATTTCCGAAACTACAACAAATTCACCATCCAAAAGTTGAAGAATTGAATTCGGATTTCATGGTAACAGAAGAAACGCCGACCGATTTTTCTCTTTCGCAAAACTATCCGAATCCGTTTAATCCGAAAACAGTAATTAGTTTTTCGTTATCGGTTAATGGTTTAGTCTCGTTGAAAGTGTACGATATTCTTGGAAGAGAAGTTGTAACGTTGATTCACAACAGATTAATGGATGAAGGAACACATACGGTAGAATTGGATGCAAGTAAGTTAACTAGCGGGGTATATTTTTACCGATTAACGACAGAGCATTTTACCGAAACCAAGAAAATGGTATTGCTCCGTTAGTATTACCGTTTGCGCTTTTTTATCCGGCGATTCACATTTTTTGTGGAATCGCCGGTTCTATTTTAAACGTTATGAGACCGGATGTGTCTTATATCCTTTCAGATATTTTCTATATTCAGCATAAATTTATTCACCAAACATTTCCTCCGTATGCGAAAACTGTTGTTTCTCTTTCTTTCGTCGCTTTCGTTTGCTCTTTCTCAACAATCAACCAATTTGTTTCTTGGCAAAGCCGGGAATCCACTCATCGCCGACACAACGATTACTCCCGAAATATATTCTTGGAGAAGAAATACAACGGGAGCGGTTGGTTACAATAATATTCCCGCCGATGTGCAGCATGTTTTCTACGCAAGCGATTACGTGTATGTTTCTTCGACGAATATTCCTTCGTATCATATTGGTCCTTGGAATGGAAACCCAAACGTTGCAAGTAATCAAAATTTTACTTTTAAAATTACGCGCACGCCAACACAAAACACGGGTACAAAAACCGCAACATCGCTTGGTCATATCGGCGTGTTAAGTAACGGCGTTACAATTTTCAATGCGAAAGATGCGATGTCGTACAACAATCAAAACATCTGGCATCAAAATGCAGTTGTTGTGGAAGCGCCTTCGTTCGATACGTGTTTCGGTCATCCGCAGCAGCATGGAGAATATCACCATCACCAAAATCCGAAATGTTTGTACACCCCAATTCCCAATGAACATTCTCCGATTGTCGGTTATGCATTCGATGGATTTCCATTGTATGGCTCAAATGCTTTCGCAAATACAAACGGAACCGGAAATATTGTGCGAATGAAAACAAGTTTTCGCAAAAGAAATATTACACAACGCCGCACTCTTCCCAACGGAACAATTCTTCCATCGAATCAATACGGACCAAATATTTCAACACAATATCCGCTTGGTTATTATATTGAAGATTATGAATTCGTAATCGGTTTGGGAGATTTGGATAGTTTGAACGGACGATTTTCTGTTACGCCGGAATATCCCAACGGAACCTATGCATATTTTGCAACAATGGATTCAAGCGGGATACCAGTATATCCATATCTCATCGGTCCGTATTATTTTGGAATTGTTACAGCGGGGAATACGGGACCAAACAGCGGACATAATACTATTCCCGATTCTGCGGTTGAATACACGGGAACAACGGGAGTGAGAGAAAATAATTTCTCGCCAAGTAAATTTTCTTTGTTACAGAATTATCCCAATCCGTTTAACCCAACGACGAAACTGTCATTTGTCATTGGTCATTCGTCATTAGTAAATCTCACCGTGTATAATATTCTCGGTAAAGAAATCGCAACGTTAATTCACAACGGATTAACGGATGAAGGGATGCACGAAATAGAATTTGATGCAACGAGTCTTCCAAGCGGATTATATTTCTATCGACTACAAACAGAAAAATTTTCTGAAACAAAGAAAATGGTTTTACTTAAATAAACTTTACCGCAAAGAGTGCCAAGTTCCCGCAAAGGAACACAAAGTTTTTTCTCCGCGAAACTCTGCGCTTACCTTTGCGATACTTTGCGGTTAAAAAAATTCTCAACCACTTAACTATTCATTTACTCTTATGAAAAAATATCTACTCTTATCACTATTCTTTCTTGCAAACGTTTCTTTCACTTTTTCTCAACAAACCGTTGGACTTTTTCTGAATGACTCGGCAAATTCGTTCAACGGTTATACGTTGTTTGCGCCGATGCGATACACAACAACGTATCTCATTAACAACAACGGAAAACTTGTCCATTCGTGGGAAAGCAGTTACGCGCCGGGACTTTCCGCGTATCTTTTACCCAACGGACATCTTTTCCGAACGGCGAATAACACGAGCGTAACTTCATTCAACACCGGTGGGAAAGGCGGAAAAATTGAAGAGTACGATTGGGATGGAAATGTAGTTTGGCAATTCGATTACGCGTCGTCGTCGGTTATGCAGCATCACGATGTGAAAAAACTTCTGAACGGAAATGTTTTAGTCATCGCGTGGGAATTAAAAACACAAGCAGAGGTTTTAGCAGAAGGGCGAAATCCAACGTATGTTTCGAGTAGCGGACTTTGGCCCGACCACATTATTGAAGTTGATTCAGCGAGCGGAAACATAATTTGGGAATGGCATGTGTGGGACCATCTCATTCAGGATTACGACAACACGAAAGAAAATTTCGGCGTAGTAGCAGACCATCCTGAACTCATTGATGTAAATTTTGTAAAACAAGGAAATCCAACAAACACTGATTGGACACATATTAACTCGATTGATTATGACAGCGTGTTTGACCAAATATTGTTGAGTGTTCACGGTTTCAACGAAATTTGGATTATTGACCACAGCACAACTACGGCGGAAGCATCGGGACACAGCGGCGGCAACAGTGGAAAAGGCGGAGACCTGTTATATCGTTGGGGGAATCCGCGCGCGTACGATTTGGGAACGGTGAATGACCAAAAACTTTTCGGACAACATAATGCGAGTTGGATTGAAGATGGACTCATCGGCGCGAGAAACATTTTGATTTTCAATAACGGACAAAATCGTACGGGTGGAAATTATTCTTCCGTTGATGAAATTGTGCCGCCGATTGATGTGAATGGATTTTATTCGCGTACTGCAAATTCCGCATTTGGTCCCACAGCAACAATACGAAGTTATTCCAATGGAACAAGTTTTTATGCATCGAATATTTCCGGCGCGCACCGTCTTCCGAACGGCAATACATTTATTTGCGATGGACCAAGCGGAGAATTTTTTGAAGTAACACAAGCGAATCAAACCGTGTGGAAATACATCAATCCTGTTTCTGCAAGCGGACCGATGACGCAAGGAGATTCGATTCCCACATCAACACAGGGCGCGCAGGAAAATACTTCATTCCGCGCTTATCGTTACGCGCCGAGTTATTCTGCATTTACCGGAAGAGATTTAACTCCGGGAAATACAATTGAAATTTATCCGACAACTTCTGATACAGGAATTTCTCCCGTTATCTATTCGTGGAAACTCAATCTCACAGGACAAACGGGATACAACGGAATAAGCGCAAACGTTCAACAAGTTCGCTATTCAACAAATTATGTGTACGTGAATTGCACCGACGTTCCCGATTACTCTATTGGTCCGTGGCCCGGCAATCCGAATGATGTTACAAATCAAAATTTTGTTTTTAAAATCAAGCGAAACCCGATACAAAACACCGGAACGCAAACCGCCACCGCATTGGGACATATCGGAGTTTTTGTGAACGGAGTTTCCATTTATAATGCGAAGGATGCATTCTCGTATAATAATCTGGGAATCTGGAATCAAAATGCTGTCATTGTTGAAGCGTCGTCGTTTGATGCGTGTTACGGACATCCGCCGCAAAGTGGGGAATATCATCATCACCAAAATCCGCATTGTTTGTACGATGCTATTCCGAATGAACACTCTCCGCTTCTCGGCTTTGCATTTGATGGATTTCCGATTTATGGTCCGTATGCGTACGCAAACACCAACGGAACGGGAGCCATCTCGCGAATGAAATCGAGTTACCGCAAACGGAGTATCTCGCAGCGTCGCACTCTTGCCGATGGAACGGTACTCCCTTCCAATCAATACGGTCCCGATGTTACCACACAATATCCGCTCGGATATTACCTTGAAGATTTTGAATACGTCAGCAACCTCGGACATCTTGATGCCCACAACGGACGTTTCGCTGTAACGCCGGAATATCCGAATGGAACGTACGCGTATTATGTTACCATTGATTCACTGGGCGCATCTGAGTATCCGTACATCATCGGACCAAAATATTATGGCATTCTCGAAACAGTCAATGTTGGTCCGGGTTCAGGTCATGCAACAATCAGCGAGAGCGTTACAAATTACACAGGACAATTTTCCATTACTGCAACGGCGGGAACAGGCGGAACAATTTCTCCTTCAGGAAATGTAACGGTGAACTTTAACGAAAGCAAAACGTTTACGGTTTCGACGAATGCAGGATATTATGTTGATAGTATTTTCGTAGATGGAAATTATGTCGGAACGTATCCGAGTTATACGTTCACCAATGTTGCAATGAATCACACCATCTCCGTTTTGTTTAAACCATTCACGTTTACGATTTCGGTTACGCAAGGAAGCAACGGAACAATTTCTCCATCAACTTCAACAGTGAATTACGGAACGAATAAAACATTTTCCATTCACGGAAATACCGGTTATCATGTTGATAGTGTTCTCGTTGACGGCAATTATGTTGAAAGCGATACGAGTTATACGTTTACAAATGTTACTACGAACCATACAATTACTGCTTTGTTTGCAATCAATACATATACGATTTCAGCATCATCGGGAAATAACGGAACAATTTCCAATGAAGGAAATAATGTTGTTGAGTACGGCGATACGCTTTCGTTCACGTTCACACCTTCGACGGGATTTCATGTTGACAGCGTATTTGTTGATGAAACTTTTGCAGGAACGGGTTCTTCGTACACTTTCACAAACATTTCCTCCAATCACGCAATCTCTGTTTCATTTGTAATCAATACGTTCACAATTACTGCAACATCAGATACGAATGGTACAATTTCTCCTTTGGGAATTTCGGGAGTAGATTATGGCGATACGCTTTCGCTTTTGTTCACACCAAATACAGGATTTCACATTCAAGATGTTTTTCTTGACGGAGAAACTTCTTTAGGAAATATCAATGCTTACACGTTTTACGACATTACAGAGAACCATACAATTTCAGTTTCGTTTGCGATTAACACTTATATTGTTTCTGCAACAGCAGGAGATAATGGAACAATTTCTCCTTCGGGAAATGTGAATGCAAACTACGGAACGTCGCAGACTTTTTCTATTTCTCCCGCAAACTTGTATCACGTTGATAGTGTTTTTGTTGATGATGTGTTTGTTGATTCAACGACAAGCTATTCGTTTGCAAACATAACAGCAAATCACACCATTCACGTAACGTTTGCAATGAATGACACAACAAAATACAGAACATTCAAAAATGAAATTGCGCTTTCTGCAAAACCAAATAAACTCAAAGTAAAATCCACTCAACCTGCTGCGCTACCAAACATTGCCAACTTTCGCGATACGGTGATTTCGCGTTATGGTGGAAAGAATGGAATCGTTCTCGGTATTGTGGAAACGAGTAAAGACTCACTCAAAAAATACGGATGGATTCGATTCAAGAAAGGAACAGATTTCGGAAAGTTTTATTCTGCAATCCAAAGCGATACAACGTTTAACGCTCCATTTGATACGGTGAGAAAAAGCGGTTCGAATAAGAAGAAAAAGTTTTTGAAAGAACTCAAACCAACTTCTGCAAGTTACACAAATCCGCTCGCGCAAGCATTTGGCGTGTTTAAATTGAATTTGTATGCAAGCAAGAAATCCATTACGCCAAGTGGATTTGATTCACTCACATTTGTTGAAGACGGAAATATGTGGAACGGGAAAACTCTTTCGCAAATTGCAAACGAAGTGGATACGCTTCTTTCCAAATATCCATGGAAGAAATTACCGAACGGAAATTCTGCAATCGTTGGCTCAACTGAATTAGAACAACTTCGTAAAATGCTGAGCGAAATTAACGAAGCATTTTATAATTCTATTTCTTTATCGAATGGAGATTCCATTGTAGCAAGTCAGGGATTGAAATTTCCCGGAGTAATTTCGCTTTACACATTTCCGAAATTACAACGACTTCCGAATGTGAAAGTTGAAGAGTTGAATTCGTCGTTTCTTTCAATAGAGGAATTTGCCAAAGGATTTTCGTTGGAACAAAATTATCCGAATCCCTTTAATCCAGTGACAATTATTCGTTATCAGTTATCCGTTAATAGTGTTGTTACGATGAGAGTGTATGATATTTTAGGAAAAGAAGTTGCGACATTATTAAACAATGAAGCAATGGAAGAAGGAGAATACGAAATTGAATTTGATGCGTTTAGTTTCCCAAGCGGATTATATTTTTATCGTTTAACCACAAATAATTTTTCGCAAACGAAAAAAATGATGTTGACGAAGTAGGTAGAAAGAGTATAAACACAAAACCCCGATTTCAGTAAAATGGAATCGGGCTTTTGTTTTTCAATTTGCAATTGGAAAAAAAATCTCTTAACTTCTTCCCGCATTTTCAAGAAACAATATTTACGGAAAGGCAACCACCTATGCAACACGCTCTCATTTTCATTATTCTTTCTTGTGTTTACTTCGTAACAAACACAACCGCGCAGAAAAATCATCGCGAGCCAAGTTCACGTTTTCACTCTTTGCGATTAGAGCATCCTTTTCCAAACCATTATTCCGGATTCGATAGTAGCAATACAAAACAAAATATCATTCCTTCTCCCCTTCGCACAAAGCCAAACAGAGTTCATTCTTCCGCATCACCATTGTATGTTGTGGATACGGCAACAATCCACACCACCTCTGGTACTGTGAGACACTATTATTCTTTTAATGTACAAGGATTAATGACTTCCGATTTAATAGAGGATGTTACACTCAATTCATACACGTATGACGACAGGGGAAATTTGCTTTCGTCGTTACGTCAATATTGGAATGGCAGTTGGGAGAACGATGTTCGATACACGTTCACCTACGATGAAAACAATAACAAACTTTCACGGTTACAGGAACATTGGTCGGGCGGTGTTTGGAACAATTCTATTCGCCTCACCTATTCCTACGATGCAAATAGTAATCTGCTTTCTACGCTACAGGAGGTTTGGTTGAACGGGGCTTGGGAAAATGTTGTTCGTACTAAATTTACATACAATGGAGGCGGAAAAATCCTTTCCGAATCCCATGAACGATGGGAAAATATGGCATGGTTGAATGTTTATCGTGACGAGTACGAATACGATGGAATTGGCAATACACTCAACGTATTTCGGGAATTCTGGGAGAGTGGAGTGTGGATAAATGGTCAGCACTATATGTACACATACGATGCAAGCAGTAATATGCTTTCCGGGTTGTACGAAGAGTGGAGAAACGGTGAATGGGTACGTTTATACCAATCCACGTACACGTATGATACCACCGGCAATATGATTACTCGATTATATGAGGAGTTGAGAAATGGAATACGGTGGCAAAAAATTGACAGTTCCACATATACCTACGATGCAAACGGGAAGCGAATTTCCGAAGTGTTTCAGTCCTGGGAGAATGAGCAATGGATGAATAACACACGATATACGTACATCTATGATGTAAGCGATAATCTGCTCACTGAATTATGGGAAGATTGGACAAACGGTTTATGGGTGAACGGCACTCGTTTTACATTTACCTACAATGCAAACGGCAGTCGGCTTTCTGAATTACGGGAGATTTGGCCCAACGGTGCATGGGTGAACTCCTACCGTTATTCATACACATACACTGAAGCCGGATATCCCGAAACATTCTTGTATGAAGAGTGGTCTGGCAGTATTTGGCAAACTGTTGATACTGACTGGAGCGTTACCGATAGCGCGGGCAATGATTATGGTTATTTCGGATACGCTGTTACTCTCGAATACCAGTTAATTAGTACCGATGTCATCAATAACGAAAACAACTTTGCGACAACATTTACGTTGCAGCAAAACTACCCCAATCCGTTTAACCCGCAAACCGCTATTGGCTTTTCGCTGTTGGCTGTTAGCAATGTTACATTGAAAGTGTATGATGTTCTTGGACAGGAAGTTGTAACATTAATTCACAACAGATTAATGGAAGAAGGAAAGCACGAAGCGCAATTCGATGCGAGTAATCTTTCGAGCGGAATGTATTTTTATAAATTGAGAACAGAAAAATTTTCTGAAACCAAAAAAATGATATTATTGAAATAAGATTCTCACTCCTTAAAGCGGGTGAACAGAAAGATAGACACCATGAATAGAAGAAATTTATTAAAAACATTAGGTTCAATCGGCGTTGGCTCATTCCTTCCTTTACAAAAAGCAATGACCAAAGAAGACCGAATGCAACAAGCGACAACGTGCTGGTTAACGCCGCAAGAAACCGAAGGACCGTATTATTTCAACTCCAATCTTGTGCGTCAGGATATCCGTACCGATTTCGATACAGGAACTTTGCATACCGGATTGCAATTTAATATGATGTTCACGGTCATCAACTTAAATTGCGAACCAATTCCAAACGTCTTGGTGGATCTCTGGCATTGCGATAAGGATGGTGCGTATTCGGGTTACGTTCAGCCGGGAGGAATAAATACAGTCGGCCAAGATTTTATGCGCGGCATTCAAATGACCGATGCAAACGGACAATGTTCATTCATCACAAGTTACCCGGGTTGGTATCCGGGCAGAGCGCCACACATTCATTTCAAAGTGCGTTTAACTTCCTCCACCTACGTTACGTCGCAATTCTGTTTTCCGGAAAATATCAACAGCGCTGTGTACGCAACACCGTTATATGTTGCACGCGGCGTAAACCCAACGACAAATGCAAACGATGGTGTTTTTCAAAATGCAAATCCGCAATATTTAGTAATGGCAGCCGCTCCAAACTCAACAACCGGCGGATACGATGGAACGTACACAATTGGAATCAACGCACCTGTTGGAGTCAATGATTCTGCTGTCGAACCAAACACGTTTGCGCTCGAACAAAATTTTCCCAACCCGTTTAATCCAACGACGACAATAACGTATCATTTACCAATCAGCGCAGAGGTAAAATTATCTGTGTATAACACGCTCGGAAAAGAAGTAACCGTTCTTGTTGCAGAAAATCAATCAGCAGGAACACATCGCGTTATGTTTGATGCAAGTGCTTTCGCCAGCGGTTTCTATTTCTACAAACTTGAAGCCGGAAGTTTTGTTGATTCGAAAGAGATGCTGCTTCTCAAATAACCCAACCAAACCACGAGAATAATCTTTAATTTCAATGACACACAACGAACTCGATTTTTCCCGACATTACATTGCCTATTGCCGCAGGCGATTATTGAATGAATACGTTCAGAAAATTCAGCGTTGTCTCGAAGAACTTACCGATGAAGAAATTTGGAAACGAGCGCACGAAACAGATAATAGCATCGGCAATCTCATCCTCCATTTATGCGGGAATGTCCGTCAGTGGATTATTTCCGGAATCGGCGGGGCAGAAGATATTCGCGAGCGGGCAAAAGAATTTTCAGTGCGTGAACAGATTCCGAAATCCGCACTGAATGAAAAACTCGTATCAACATTAAAAGAAGTGGACGAAGTGTTAGCAAATTTTGATTTGAACAAACTTCTCGACGTACGGAAAATTCAGGTGTACGAACTTACTTGCCTTGATGCGATTTCGCACGTGGTGGAACACTTCTCAATGCACACGGGGCAAATCATTTACATTACAAAATTTCTCAAAAGCGTTGACTTGAAATTTTATAATCTCTAAAAAACCTTCACGGTTTTCCATTATTCTTACTTTACTAACAGCATCGTTCGATACTGTGTAAATTCTTTTTTCCCTTCCGGAGAGCCAACATTCAACCGCGCAAAATATACTCCACTTGTCAATCTGCTTGCATTGAATTCGATTTCATAGTTCCCTTTCTCCATTAACTTGTTGTGAATCAACTCGGCTACCTCTTTTCCAAGAACATCGTAAACGTAAAGAGTTACCGATGACGATTGACGAATGACAAATGATAATTTCGTTGTCGGATTAAATGGATTCGGATAGTTTTGACGTAATGAAAATTCAGGAGGAAGTTCTATTGCTTCGGAGATGTCACTCAAGGTCAAAGTTAACGTACGTGCGGTGCTGAACATTCCCCATCCACCAATATTCTTTGCCGCCACACGCCACCAGTAATGCTCGCCATCCAGAAAATTCCTCACCAAGTTCGATGTATCCGCAATGGAAGAATCCGAAAAAAATATGCTGGAGAATTGTGCGTCTGTACTTACTTGCAGATGATACTGTTGAACACTTGGCGTTCCCCGGTTCCAGAAAAAAAAGACGGAATCACTCGTTAACTGCGCGGAATCACGCGGAGAAACAAGGAATGGAGCGGATGGTGGGTTTATCACTTCGGAACGAAACTTATAAATGCGTCCATCGAAAGCGCAAATATACAGTTCCCCGTTTTCATCCTCGCCAAACGAGGAAATAAAATACGGCGAATCAATGAGAAGCGAATCTTCCGAAACCGAAACGCCGTTATATAATAATTTCCAAATCCGTCCCGAAACGTAATCGGCATAAATATATCTTCCGACAAGTTGAGGAACATTTGTCCCGCGATAGACATAACCGCCTGTTACTGACGAGCCAAGTGAGCGAACGTAATCTTTGATGGGAAAAATGTACGATGATTCCGCGCTGCATCCGGCGGTATTGTATGGCAAATTTCCCTCGTAACATCGCCAGCCATAATTTCCGCCGTTCTCAACAATATCAATTTCCTCGCGTGCGCTTTGCCCAACATCGGCGCAGTACATCCATCCCGTTTCATTATCGAAACTGAATCGCCACGGATTGCGTAAACCGTATGCCCAGATTTCTTCCCGCCAACCGTTCGGATTTCCCACAAACGGATTATCGGAAGGAATGGAGTAACGAAGTGGAGAAGCCGCGCTGTCAACATTGATGCGAAGCATTTTACCGAGAAGCACAGTACGATTTTGTGCGTTGTTCTGCGGGTCGCCACCACTTCCGCCATCACCCATTCCGATATATAAATTTCCGTCGGGACCGAATAAATTTAATCCGCCATTATGATTGGTGTACGGCTGATTGATTTCCAAAAGAATATACTCGCTCGTGGAGTCAGCAACCGTGGTATCGGCAAGATTTATGGAGAAGCGGGAAATCACCGTGCGCATCGGGTTTGCAGCGGTGTAATTCACGTAGAAAAAATTATTCTGTTTGAAATTCGGATGAAAGGCAATACTGAGCAATCCCATTTCATTTCCGGAATCATCTACACGCGCGCGAATATCGAGGAACAATGTTCGCGTGGAAATGCTATTACTGTTTTGGAAAGACCAAATTCTCCCCGATTGTTCAACAACAAATACTCGTCCGCTCGAATCGTTTGCGTGTGTGAAATACACCGGTCGTGCAAAATTCGGTAACGACGGAAATGCATCCTCTAAAGAGACAGAGGAATTCGCATTTCTCTCTTGCGCGGGTGAGAAGGAATTGAAAAATAAAAAAGCGAGTGAGATGAAGAATAATAGTTTCATAGTACATTGTGTCCGATAAATTGTGGGAACAAAAATACTTCTTTCTTTGCGGGTGACAAAATTGGGGAACCGTTTCTCTTTCTTTGCTTGTCAACTCGTTCAAAGTTACTCTGCGAATGTTTATTATTATTTGTGGTAATCTATTGGTGTAATTTCCGATGCGAATTTGTAAATCCGACCTTGAAACGTGCACATATACAACTCATTCTGTTCATCCACGCCAAAGGAAGAAATGTTCACTCCGCTCATCACGATTTGTTTGTCATCAGAAATCTTTTTCCCATCGTAAACAAGTTGCCAGATTCTTCCACTGACATAATCTGAGTAAATATATTTTCCCGTAAGCGATGGAACAGTTGGACCGCGATACACAAATCCTCCGGTAATTGATGCGCCAAAGTCGTGAGAATACTCTTTGATGGGTTTTGTAAGTCCTGTTTGGTTACAGTCCGATGACGGTTCGTAACAGGAATTTCCTTCCATAATATTCCAACCGTAGTTTTTTCCTTTTTCGATAATGTCAATTTCTTCGATTGCATTTTGACCTACATCGCCGCAGTACAGAAAATTTGTAACCGGGTCGAAACTCATTCTCCACGCATTCCGGATTCCGTAACACCAAATTTCTTTTCGTGCAGTCACTGAATTAACAAAAGGATTATCCTTGGGAATGGAGTAATGGAGTGGCGGAGTGGTGGAATCAACATTGATGCGAAGAATTTTTCCGTGCAACGATTGCAAATTTTGTCCGTTGCCGTACGGGTCTCCTCCGCTTCCACCATCGCCCATTCCGATATACAAATATCCGTCCGCGCCAAACACAATTTGTCCGCCGTTGTGATTGGAATAGGGTTGCGGGATTTCCAAAACTACAAACTCGCTTGCACCGTCAGCAATAGTTAAATCCTTCTTACTTATTTGAAAACGAGAAATGACTGTTCGGCTCGGGTTATCAGCAGTATAATCAACGTAGAAAAATTTATTTTGCTTGAAGTTTGGATGAAACGCAAGTCCGAGCAAACCTTCTTCGTTGCCGGAATCGTTTACTCGTGAAGTAATATCGAGGAATAGTTTTCGTGAGCGCGTTGTGTCTTTGCCAACAAACGACCAAATTTTTCCTTCTTGCTCAACAACAAAAATTCTTCCGCTGCCGTCGCGAGCATTTTGTAAATCAACCGGACGATTGAAATCGGGAAGATGGGGAAATGCATCAACGAGTTTGTAGGAAGGAATTTTCCCTTGACAGTGGAGAGAGGAAAGAAAAGCAAGCGTAATAAAGAATAGGAATGAAAATATTTTTTTCATTTCCTCATACTTGGTTGGAAGCAATCTTGTACACTTTCATTTCGTCTTCAATGCCGCGTAACTTTGCTTTCGATTCTTCGACGTTATACTGTTTCAAAACATCCCGAACGGCTTTATCGTTATACACATCGTCGGAAATATAAATTTCATCCGCATCGGCAAGACCTTGAACGCGGGAAGCGATATTCACCGTTTGTCCGAAATAATCAAGTCGGTCATTGAGCGTTACGGCAATCGAAGGTCCTTTGTGAACCCCTATTTTCAAAATAATTTCTTTGCTGGAAAATCCTTTATTGAAGTTCGCAATTTCTTCCAACATTCCGAGTGCGGCTTGAACACCATCAACGGGTTTGATAAACGTTGCCATAATTGCATCGCCGATAGTTTTTACCGTTGCGCCTTCAAAACGATTAATCACTTTTCCTAAACTTTCAAAATGCTGATGCACCAATGAAAACGCTTTCAAATCGCCGATGCGGTCGTACAGTGCGGTTGAACCTTTTAAATCGGTGAACAATATCGTGAGGTCTTTTACCGTCAGTCCTTCTGTTCCCTGAATTACTTCTGTGCGAAATAAATCGCGAAACGTTTGCGACGTGAGTAATTTTTTTCCCGTGAGAAACGGTGGAAATGTTGCGTTTTCATCGCTGATCTCCGGCGGTTTGTTGATAAAGATAACCGAAATTCTTTTATCGGTGGGATTTTCAATATCAATGGTAAGTGTTCCAGCAGAAAGAGAAATTTCATTCGATTCAAATTTTCCGTTACTGAATTGCAGCGAAAGAGATTGATTGTTTTTTTCAACATTTTCTTTTATTCCGTTCACATACATCGCTCCGGTAATAAAATCGTAACCGATAAGCCACCCGTTGGTAACATCAAAAGAAAAAGTTTTTTTCTCTCTCGGTTCAATATACGAGAGCGCTTTCATCAACGATTGTAAGATATCCACAAATCGAACACCGCCTGAATATGTGGCATCAGCGGAGAGATGATATTTGAAATAAAAATCTTCGACGGAAAGTTGTCCCGGGTTGTGGTATGAAATCTGTCTGATTAAAGGAGAAACAGTAAAACTAATGCAAATAAAATCATCAAGCGATGCTTCTTTTTCCAATTGACATAAATTGCAAAAGACGTGCGCATGAACGGTTTTGAGCGAACGGAAACTACTCACTACGTCGCCGCACGAAGGACAAAGCATCTCCCAATTCATATGCAAAAGTCCAATCTTTGTTGCGTACAAAAACAAATCAATCGCTTCGTGTTCGGAAATATTTTTTTCTGTTCCGAACTTTACCGGATTGACACGGAAGAGAGAAAAATCATCTCCGGAGCGTAACAATGTTTCCAATTTCGAAATCACCCGCGGCGACCATTGTTTTGCTTTCTCGAGTTCGGTAAGTTTTTCGTCTAAAAGTTTTTCGTTGAGTTTGGGTTCCATTGTTTGTTGTTTGTATAACTTAACTTAGTTGGAATGTTTTGTGCCATTCCGAAACCATAAATGGTTTCGCTGAACTAAGAAAGAATCATAAATGATTCTAATCTTCTATCCCGATTTATCGGGATTTCTTTGTGTAGCACGACCATTTATGGTCGAAGTAAAAATATTCGGTTCACACTTCCGCATCAATCACATCCCGTACTTTCCGTAATATCTCATCGTGCTTGTATGGCTTTTGAATAAATTCCTTCGCTCCCGCTTTAAATAATTCCGATTTTATTTCCGGTTCAAGATATCCGCTGGCGAGAATGACTTTTATCTTCGGGTTGATAAAATGCATTTTGATAAACGCTGCCGCTCCATCTAATTTCGGCAAACCCATATCCGTAACAACTGCGGATATTTTTTGTTGGTGTATGCGATACATTTCTACTGCTTCCAAACCATCTTTCGCCCACAAAATTGAATATCCATTATCTTCCAAAACATTTTTGAGGACTTCACCGAGCATTTCTTCGTCTTCAATTATCAAAATTGTTTCCGTTCCGCTTCGTATTTCTCCTCCATCCGTTTTGGTATTCGACATTTCCATAACGAAAGAACGCGCAGGGAAATAAAAATAAAACGTTGTCCCTTTTCCCACTTCACTCTCCACTTCCATAAATCCGTTATGACTTTTGACAATTCCATACACTGTGGAAAGCCCCAATCCCGTTCCTTTGCCTTTTTCTTTTGTGGTAAAAAATGGTTCGAACATTCGCAGCTTCGTTTGCTCATCAATTCCCGTTCCCGTATCACCGATACTGATGCAAACATATTGTTCTTGGGTGGCATCCGGAAATTTTTCGTTCAGGGCGTTTCGTGCAACAAGGCGTGAACGGAGCGAAAGTTCTCCACCGCCGGGCATTGCGTCTCGCGCGTTGACACAGATATTTAACAATGCTTGATGTAATTGATTTGTATCGCCGATGATGGAAGGAATGTTCGGTTCGCTGTGAATAGAAAACGTAATTGTTTTGGGGAATGTTTGCTGTCCCATTTTTACAAGTTCTTCGAGCAACGCGGTCACGTTCACTGATTCCAATTGTATATTTGCCTTTCGTGCGAACGTAAGCATTTGTTTTACCAGTCCCGCGCCGCGCGTAACTGCAGTGTTTATTGCTTCTATGTTTTGAGAAAATTTTTCCGGGTCATTTCTTCTTCTTTCAAGTAGAGAAGCGTAACCGCCAATAATGCCGAGCAAATTATTGAAATCGTGTGCAATGCCTCCCGCGAGAACGCCGATACTTTCCATCTTTTGTGATTGCCGCAATTGTTCTTCGAGTTTTTTACGTTCGGTTACGTCGCGCAAAACTCCTTCGTGAAAAATTACATTTCCCTGTTCATCGTGCACATAGCGTCCGTGGTCTTCCACCCAAATTTCCGAACCATCTTTTCGTCGCATCCTGAAAATTTCGACTTTCTCTGTTCCTGTATCTAAGAAATGACTTTCACGGTCTTCTTCAGCAAAGTAGAGTTCTTTTCTTATATCAACGTTCAGCATTTCCTCCCTGCTTTCGTAACCGAACATTCTGACCATCGAAGGATTGACTTCAACAAATCTTCCAGCATGCGTACTGCGGTACACTCCATCCATCATTTCATCAAACAAGGTACGAAACCGCATCTCGCTTTCAGCAAGTTTTTCTTCCGAGATTTTGCGTTCCGTAATATCGGTGGCAACACCAAGTACTTGTTCCACTTTTCCGTCAGATGAAAAAATGGGGCGTTTCGTTGTTTGCACCCAATGTACCTTGCCATGGGAATCAGTAACACTCTCTTCCCGAACAAATACCTCCTCGCGATTCGTAAAGACTTCCTCATCTGAACGGTCGAACTGTTCGATTTCTTCTTTATGGATATTGAATTCTAATTCTTTTTTTCCAAGCAAGTTTTGGACCGTTATTCCCCGGAGGTCTGCCACTGCTTGATTGGCCAATGTTATACGGCCTTCTTTATCTTTTGCAAAAACAAAATTAGGAATGAGATCAATAACTTGTCGAAGAAACAAACGTTGCCGCGATAGTTCTTCCTCTGTACGTTTACGTTCAATGGCTATCGCGATTTCTTCTGCGACGGATTCAAGAAACCCTATGTCGCGGTGTGAGTATGCATTCTCTTTTTCATAATGCTGCACAACGAGAACGCCGATTGTTTCCGTTGTAGTTTTCAACGGCACACCGAGCCACGACGGAGAGTTTGCCCCTACTAATTCCACTTCTCCTTGTTCAACAAGTTGGTCAAAATGTTCTTGTGTAAGCAACAGCGATTTCCCAATTCTAAAAACGTACGCAGTACAACTTCTTCCTATTTTATACGGCGGAAAGGGCGGGTCCACAAGGTCAACATAATACACTTTGTAAAACATATCCGTTGTCTTGTCGTGAAGGACGATAAAAAAATTTTCCGCATACACTACTTTTTTTATTGATTGATGAATGGACAAAAGAAGTTCATCGAGGTTTGCAGTAACATTGACACTACGGATAATTTCTGAAATCGCTTCTCGTTCTATTGTGGAACGTTTTTGCTCCGTGATGTTTTCCACCATACCGATGCCGTGAAGCGGTTTTCCATCAGCATCGCATACAATGGATGCGTTGAGCCGACCCCACACAATTTCGCCGTTTTTTGTGAAGTACCGTTTCTCTAATTCATAACTTGAAAATTCTCTTTGAAGAACTCTTGTCGCAAGCGCCAAATCTTTTTTATAATCGTCGGGGTGGGAAATTTCTTCAACCGTTTTTGTCATCAATTCATCGTGCATGTATCCGAGCATTGTGCAAAACGCCGGATTTACATCCATCAATTTTAAATCGAGACCGATAAGCGCAATGCCTATCGGCGTTTCTTCAAACACACTGCGAAAGCGAAGTTCACTCCTGCGCAAAGATTCTTCGGCTTGTTTGCGTTCTGAGATGTCCTCAATAATTGCGAGCGCCGATAGTTCACCGTTGATATGTACTACTTCAGCGGACACGAGGACGGTTATTATTTCATTATTCCTCTTTCGAATTCGCATTTCGTACGCCTGATCGGCGCCTTTGTTTTGGAGGTGCTGTATAAATCGTTCTCGTTCTGCTGTATCAATAATCATACCGAGTTCGAGAGACGTTCGCCCGATAACTTCATCGCGCTCGAATCCTACCATCGATAAGAACGCATCATTCACTTCCACATACCGTCTATCAGAAACTCGGGTGAGAGCAATCGCTAAAGGGCTGGAATGGAACACCTTTGTAAATAACTCATTGGAGTGGTAAAGTAGTTCTTCAGTGCGTTTGTGTTCTGCGGTAACCGCCGCTAAAATCATTGATGTTACCGCAATAACTCCCATATAAATTTGCAGCGACAAAAGACTCGCACTCACGGTATCTTGTATAAAGGGTCCATGCCCGTGTGCAGTGTTCACAAGAGCAATAACAGAAACGAAAAAAGTTGCAGTAACAGTCCAACGTTGTCCAATGCTCAACGCTCCCCATATGAGAACGGGAAACAGCATATAGGGACGAAGATATTTTTCGGAACCGTAGTTAAAAATATCACTGAATACGACGTAACTAACAATGATGAGCATAGTAAAGAAAATCGCTTTTTCCATTACTCGTTTCAATTCAAAATCAATGCGCATATTGTTCTCCCATGTTAAGAGCAACGAGGCAACAACAATATCTCCCAAAGCATCGCCAATCCACCATGCTTTCCATGTGGAAATATAAGCGGGCAAGGAAATTACTCCTCCCAACCACAGACTCGACACGCCAATTGTTGCGCTTACTATCGTACTGGAAACTGCGGCGAAAATAATGAGGGCAAGTACATCCCGAAGTCGCTCGAGAGAATTTTGAAATCCGGCAAAACGATGAAGCAAATACGCCCCGAACAATGCTTCTAAGGTGTTTCCTGTTCCCATTCCTAATGCGACGAGCAGCGGCGCACCGGTAAAGTAGTTTACTAAAAACGCTCCAACAAAAACGCCAGGCCACAGAGAATAACCAAAAATGAGTATCGCCGCTAACGAAATTCCTGTTGGGGGCCAGACAAGAGTTGCAAAGCCGCTCACTGCGTCCATCTTTAATCCAACAGTTGCAGTAATAAAATAAATAGCAAAAAGAGCTACGACTTTTACTATGTAAGAAAAATATTTGTTTTTCATAGGGTTCCTCTACAAAATACATACAAGTCTTCGGAGGAAAAATACGTTTATCTCAAATTATTTGCAATGAGAAATTTCAAGATTTACTTTCTTATTGTTCTCCTTCTCTTTTTGAAAAATTCACTTATCATTATCAATCACATCTCGTACTTTTCGTAATATCTCGTCGTGCTTGTATGGCTTTTGAATGAACTCTTTCGCTCCCGCTTTAAATAATTCTGATTTTATTTCCGGTTCAAGATAACCGCTGGCGAGAATGACTTTTATCTTCGGGTTGATAAAATGCATTTTGATAAACGCTGCCGCTCCATCTAATTTCGGCAAACCCATATCCGTAACAACTGCGGATATTTTTTGTTGGTGTATGCGATACATTTCTACTGCTTCCAAACCATCTTTCGCCCACAAAATTGAATATCCATTATCTTCCAGAACATTTTTGAGAACTTCACCGAGCATTTCTTCATCCTCCACAATCATTATTGTTTCTGTTCCGCCGCGTATTGCATCTTGATTTGTTTTCATTTCGGAAATTTCCATTGCCAGAGCGCGAGCCGGGAAATAAAAATGAAATGTTGTTCCCTTTCCTGTTTCACTTTCTACATCAATATATCCGTTGTGACTTTTCACGATTCCGTACACAGCGGAAAGCCCTAATCCAGTTCCTTTACCTTTATCTTTTGTTGTAAAGAATGGTTCGAACATCCGTTGTTTCGTTTGTTCATCTATTCCCGTTCCTGTATCGCCGATGCTGAGCCAGATATAGAGTTCTTCCAATGCTTCAGGGAATTTGTCTCGAACAACTGTTCCTTTGCCGAGTTGTGAACGCAGCGAAAGTTTTCCACCGTTCGGCATTGCATCTCTTGCATTCACGCAGATATTCAGCAACGCTTGGTGCAGCTGGTTCGCATCACCGAGAATGGAAGGTAGATTCGGTTCGCTGTGAACGGAAAACGTGATGGTTTTCGGAAATGTTTGTTGACACATTGCAGAAATTTCTTCGAGCAACGCCTGCACGTTCACCGATTCCAGTACAATGTTCGCTTTGCGCGCGAAGGTGAGCATTTGTTTTACCAACGATGCGCCCCGTGTTACTGCTGCAGTTATCGCTTCAATGTTTTGAGAAAATTTTTCCGGGTCATTTTTTTTGCGTTCGAGAAGTGAAGCATAACCGCCGATGATGCCGAGCAAATTATTGAAATCGTGTGCAATCCCTCCCGCAAGAACACCGATGCTTTCCATTTTTTGCGATTGACGCAATTGTTCTTCGAGTTTTTTACGTTCGGTAATGAGTTCGGTAAAAAGAATGATGCCACCGATTTCTCCATTGGATTTATGCCACGGAATTATTTCCCATCGCACCCAATCTACCGTGCCGTCAAGTCTTGGAAATTGGTCTTCTTCGCATTTTTCCGTTGCCCCTGCTAAACACCGCTTGTGAATTTCTTTCCATCGGTCAGGAATTTCCGGAAATACTTCGTAATGACTTTTTCCGATAATGTTCTCCTCGCGTAAATTATAATTAACATGCCATTGACGGCTGGCAACTAGATATTTCATTTCCGTATCGAACATTGCAATTGATGCGGGCGTATGTTCAATGAAAAGTTGTAATTGTTCTTCGTTGTTTCGTATTCGTTCTTCGATGAGTTTTCGTTCTGTTACATCACGCAACACTCCTTCGTGAAAAATGACTTTACCGTGTTCATCGTGTACGTAGCGTCCGTGGTCTTCTACCCAAATTTCCGCGCCGTCCTTTCTCCGCATACGAAAGATTTCTACTTTCTCCGTTCCGGTATCGAGGAAATGACTTTCACGGTCTTCTTCTGCAAAGTAGAGTTCTTTTTTAATATCAACCTGTAGCATTTCTTCTCTGTTTGCGTAGCCGAACATTTGTATCATTGAATGATTGACATCAACAAATTTTCCTTCGTGTGTACTCCGGTACACACCATCCATCATTCCTTCAAATAATGTGCGAAACCGTTCTTCGCTTTCAGCAAGTTTTTCTTCGACGCGTTTGCGTTCCGTAATATTCCGAACTACCGAGACAAGATAATCTCTGTCCAGCGAAACAAAAGTTACATTCACTTCCACCGGAAACATTGAACCATCTTTTCGTTTATGCTGACTTTCCAGCGTTTGGGCACCTTTCTGTTTTATATCTTCCGCCTCCGCGTACGACGAAGCCGTAACATTGGGGTCAATATCAAAGACGGAAAGAGAGAGAAGTTCGTTTCTCGAATAGCCAAGTTCTTCACACGCTTTTTTGTTCACGTCGAGATACCGGAGCGAACGAGGGTCCAGCACTTCGATCGCGTCGCTGGAATTATCCATTAGCGTTCGAAAAAGTTTAAGCGCGTTTTCTTCTTGCTTCTGCAGGGTAACATCCCGGATAATTGTGGACACTTGGTTTCCCGCATATGGAACAAACCGCGCTTCAAATATTTTTTCTTCGTTCCTTTCAATAAGCGAGTACTCTACCAAAACCAGCGAATTTGTCCTGAACACTTCTTGAAGAGCGCTTTCTACTTTGGCACTAACTTCCTTTGGAAGAACATCGGATAATCGTTTTCCCAATAAATTTTCCGATGCGCCAAAAAGTGAATCGGTACTCCCCGACGCAAATTGCAAAATCTTTCCGCTCGCATCCATATGAAAATAGACATCAGGAAACGCTTGAAACATCCCCCGCATTTGCGCATTGGTTTGCAGCATTTCCTGCGAACTGAGTTCAAGAGAATGTTCCACCATCGCGCGGTCTTCATCGGAAGCAATGTACGCCGCATTCACGGCATCGAGAAATTTATTCCATTTGGGAGAAATGTTTTCTTCCGAGCCGAAATATCGTTTGAGTTGACGGTCTAATAGTCTATGAAAACTACCCATATCATCTTTCGGATAGAGTCGTAATCGTCATTGTTTGATTGTGGAGTTCACATTTTGCGCTTGGCGTGAACGGTGAGATTTCACCGTAAGAATAAAATCCCATCAATACTGTTTTTTCGCCAAGCACATCCCGCACCCCTTCCACTTCTTCTTCGATACGTTGTTTAAGAACTAATTTTCTCCCAACACAACTGATGAGAAGCGCCAAATCCGGTGACGATGAACCAATTGCTTCGTAACTTGTTTTTGCCGCGCCCACGGCTCCATCAATTAAATGGTCAAAGTTCGCTTTCATCAATCGCGCGTACGCTCCTTCGGGAACATCGCCGGCAAACGTCATACTTTGTTCATCTTCATCAACGGCAAGAATTGTTCGGACTACGCCTGATTCTCCTTCTTTCGTCCGTAAACTTAACGGAAACAATAATCCCGATGCCGGAAGTTCTTTCGCGTGTTCGCCTAAATAATTTTTATACAATTCAAGCGCAGATTTCCCATCCAATTCGTACAACACATTGCCGCGGGATTTTGTAATAAGACGTTCCGGACCAAAAGAATCCCAACCTCCGAGCGAACCATACCCAACCCGTAAATGCTCTCCATACAGACCGAGAATAGTTATGGTGTGGCTTTGCATTGCGCCTTTCCATACGACAAATGTTTCTTTAAATCTATCGCCGTCTCCTGAAAGTCCGCCCGTAACAGTTACATTAGTAGGGAGACGTTTCGATAAACCCGCAACCAATTCACTTCCGTTCACATTTAATCCATCGGAAAGCACGATGACGTGAACAAGTCCAGTTTTTTCCAACGCCTTTGCAAGCTCTTCGCCGGCGTGAAAACTCTCTTCGGCTTTGGCTAACTGAATGCCGGAAACTTGTATTTTTGTTTTTTCAAAATGTACGGCAGTGGCAACAACCGTTTCGTCGGTAACCTGCGTTCCGTAGATTTCCCCCGCCGTTGAACATCCGAATAATATTGCTTTCGGAAAAGTTTTTTTCAGCGAAGTCAACCAGTTCTCGTTTATAAATTCGGGCAAACTTCCGAAGACAAAAACAACCTGCACTGATTGAGAAAGTTCTGACGTAAATGGATTTTCCCAGCCATTTGCGTTAGACCATCGTCGTTGTTCTGTTTTCATAATTGTTGTTCATTAATATGTTGAATAAAAATTTTCATGGGTTGAATGATTTATGAATGTGGGCAAAAAATACATTTCTTTTACGTTAGGAACAATTATGAAATTTTCCCGTTCACTTTCCTCACTATTTTCTGTTTCATCGCCCTGCTTTCCCCCAAAAGTTTCTCCACATTCTTTTTCATTTTTGCAGAAAACTTTTTTACTTCTTTATTCTTTGATTCAGATAACGATTTCACATTGATGAGCACATTCATCGCCGCTCCTTCGCAGCAAGAATGAGCCAACAAACACGCAACTCCCGCGTCGCTGATGGAGTTTACATTTCCTTTTTCTGCAACGATGGCAACGTATTTCAACACTTCAAAACTTTTTTCCATCGTTTTGAACGGAACAAGCGCGGCATATTTTGTCGCTTCTTCCACTGCAAATTGTTGTTTCGCTTTTTCATCATCTGTTTTCTTTGGCAAACGAAATGCATCCATCACTTTATTAAACGCTTCGGTATCTTCATCCACAAGCGAAAGTAATTCATCTTTCAACTTCTGACATTCTTCGGAAACTTTTTTCAATTCTTCGAAATGTTGTTCGTAACCTTTTTTCCCGATTGTTAAATTCGCAACCATTGCCGAAAGCGCAGCAGCAAGTGAACCCGCAAGAGCAGATGCGCTTCCACCACCGGGTGCGGGAGAATCGGTAGAAAGTTCATCCGCAAAATCTTTGACCGAAAGATTGTTCAGCGATTTTTTATTCTCCGCGAGAACGTATTCAATTATTTTTTTCTGCGGGTCAAACTTTGAAACGTCATTCAATCCCAACGATTGAATCGCAATTTCTATCAATTGTTTTTCGGGAACGCCAACAGATTTTCCTTGTCGCGCAAGATAAAATTTTCCCGCCATTAACATCGCTTCTTTCGGAATGAGTCCAACAATTTCGCTTCCCGTTACGCGCAAACCAAGCGAGGTCGCTTCTTTCACACATTCTTCAAACGCAGTATGCACCGAAGCGATGTGATAATTCGTCAAGTTAATCGAAACTTGCGCGCGATTATATTCTTCAATCACCCAACCAACTGCTTTCACCGATTTCAACGTTCCGGGAATTTTTATCGTCTCGCCGTTTTCATCTTTCATAATTTTTCCATCGGCATCTTTTTTCGCGCGACCTTGTTCACGAATACGAAACGCAATTTCATTCGCCAACTTTTTATCCGTTGTGTTGAGATTCACGTTATACGCAATCAAGAAATCACGCACACCAATTACTGTTACGCCACTCTTCGCATTAAACTCCGACGAACCAAAATCCGGCTTCCAGTTTTTGTCGTTCATTTTTTCTTCGAGTCCTTCGTATTCACCTTTGCGAATATCGGCAAGATTTTTTCGCTGCGGAGAAGTTGCGGCGTACTCATATAAATACACGGGAATGCCAAGTTCATCGCCGACACGTTTGCCGAGTTGTTTCGCAAGTTCAATACATTCTTCGAGCGAAACATTTGCAATCGGAATGAACGGACAAATATCGGTCGCCCCCATTCGCGGATGTTCGCCTTTGTGTTTGCGCATATCAATCAACTCGCTTGCTTTGCGAATCGCTTTGAACGCGGCTTCGCTGACTTCGTTTGGCGTTCCGGCAATGGTGAACACGGTTCTGTTCGTCGCTGCGCCCGGGTCAACATCCAAAAGTTTTACGCCATCCGTTGATTCAATTTCTTTTGCGATAGCGTCAAGAATATTTTTATCGCGCCCTTCGGAAAAATTCGGAACGCATTCGATGATTTGTTTCATTTTATATTTTAGATTTTTGATTGAAAATTTATTTGGTCTCACTTTTTATAAAAATGGCACACAGATGACGCGGATATAACAGATTATTACAGATAAAAATCCGTTACAATCAGTTTAACCTGTGTTATCCGTGTGCAATTTCCTTCAAATCATTTGTAAAAATTTTTCTCTTAAATTGCGGAATCTTTCCAAAATTTAAAAGTAAACCAACCTCAATATTTGTTGCTTTCAAATAATTGATGAGTTGATGTTCGTGTTCTTTCACCAAGCCTTCTGCTGCTTTGAGTTCAATGATGACACAATTGTTCACAATTAAATCTGTAAAATATTCTCCAACAATATTTCCTTTGAAATTCACTTTTATTTGTTTTTGTCTTTCTACAAATAATCCCATCGAGAGAAGTTCGATATACATTGCATTTTCATAGACTTTCTCAAGAAATCCAAAACCAAGTGTGTTGTACACATTGTAAAATGCTTTCAAAATTTTGTCAGTAATTTCTTTGTGTAATAAATCGTTCATAATTCTTTTTCAGTTAATGGCACACAGATAACGCGGATGTAACGGATATTCACAGAATGAATCCGTTACAATCAGTCCAATCCGTGTCATCAGTGTGCTATTTTAAAAATCTAATTGCACTCCATTCTTAATTACATTTCTCACATGATTTTCTCCGAAATGATACGGAAGAAATTTATAATTCGGAATATCGAGAACAATGATGTCAGCATTCTTTCCAACTTCCAAACTTCCAATTGTTTTACTTCGAGCAATCGCAGCGGCTGCATTTAATGTTGATGCAACAATCACTTCTTCCGGCGACATTCTCATTTGTGTGCAAGCAATCGTCATCATCAGCGGCATTGAATAACTCATACACGAACCGGGATTGAAATCGCTCGCAATTGCAACGGGAATTTGTGCGTCAATCAACGTTCTTGCCGGCGCGTATTGATGATTTAAATTAAACGAAACTCCCGGAAGCAGTACAGCAACTGTTTCTGAATTTTGCAACGCGCGAATTCCGTTTTCAGAAATATGTTCCAAATGGTCAACGGAAACTGCGTTCAATTCTGCGGCAAGTTCTGCACCACCAAGATTGGAAAGTTCTTCCGCGTGAAGTTTGAGTTTCATTCCGTACTCTTTTGCTTTTGATAAAATTTTTCTCGTGTCATCAACGGAAAAATAATTCGTTTCACAAAATACATCGCAAAACTCCGCAAGTTTTTTCCCCCCGATATACGGAATCATTTCTTCCATCACGAGTTGCACGTATTCGCTTTTTCGTTCTTTGTATTCAAGTGGAAAACTATGCGCGCCAAGAAATGTGGAAACAATTGTCGTGAGTTCTTCACGTTCCAATTCTCTCGCACATTCCAAAAGTTTTATTTCGTTTTTGAAATCCAAACCGTAACCGCTTTTTGTTTCCACTGTTGTTGTTCCGTGTTTCAACATTTGCGAAAGATAATGACGCGCCCGTTTTTTCAATTCTAATTTTGTCGCTTCGCGTGTTTTGGAAACAGTGGAAATAATTCCTCCTCCACTTGCTGCAATTTCCTGATATGTTGCGCCGCTTGAACGCATTGCAAATTCGCTTTCTCTGCTTCCACCAAAAATGAGATGCGTGTGAGCGTCCACAAATCCCGGCATTACAACACAGTTTTCGCAACCGAGTATTTCTAAATCTTCGGAAAGATTTTTCGGAAAATCATTCATTGTTCCGAGCCATTTGATTTTTCCTTCTTCGGCAATTAGTCCTGCGTTTTCGATAATGTTGAGTTCACGCATTTCATTTCCGCGTTTTATTTTTTTTTCGTTTGCAGAAACAGTTACAAGTTGTTTAATGTTTTTAAGTGCGATGTTCATTCTATAGATTCCCGCTTGCGCGGGAATGACAAGTAATTTTGAAAATTGTGCGGAGAAATTACAGAAAGTTTGTGTTTTGTGAAACGTGCCAATGGCATTCCTAGGGAATTTGGATTTAACGGCAAAGAAACTTATTTTTTCACCGAAAGTTTTATGAAAAAAATAGTTCTTATAATTTCTCTTTTCACTTTTTGTGCAACCATTTCCTTCTCCGCATTCGAGTTGAAAGGAAATTTCCCGCGCTCCATCATTTTCGGAAGTAGTTTTGTTGCGATGGAAAATGATGTATGGTCAACGCGATTCAATCCCGCAGGAATTGCTTCTCTCTCCTCCTTCCAATCTTCTGTTTCCTATTCGCCGCAACTCTTCGGAATCAAAGAAATTTCCTCTTCTGCCTTTTCGTTCGTATATCCATTGAATGATATTGGCGTACTTGGCGGAAGCGTTCACTCGTTTGGTTTTGAAATGTATCGCGAAATTTCTCCAACAATTTCTTTCGCAAAACAATTTGATGATTTTTCGTTCGGTGTAAATCTCAATTACAATATGCTCACGATTGAACGATATGGAAATGAGGTTGCGTTGGGAATTGATATTGGCGCTCTTGCAAACATTTCTGAAAATATTTCTATCGGATTCTCAACAACGAACATCAACTCTCCAACGATTTCGCAGAAGAAAGAAAAACTTCCGCAAACATTTTTACTCGGCGTTTCATACAAACCAATCGAATCAACACTCCTCGCTGTCGGCGTAGAAAAAGACGTTCGCTATAATCCATCGCCGAGTGTTGGTTTGGAAATTTTTCCAATTGATGAACTTGCATTGCGTGTAGGAATTCAAGACGAACCAACGTTATTCAATGCGGGATTTGGCGTTCATGTTTCCAATTTTGTTTTCGATTACGCCGCGTCATCACATCAGATTCTCGGACTCACGCATTATATCTCCATTTCGTTTCAATAATTGAGACGCTTCACGAATGACTAATTACAAATTACCCCCAGCATTATGAGTTTCACCCGCTGTTGGCAGGCAAATTGGTCATTCGTCATTTGTAGTTTGTTCTTGCTTTCTGTTACTTCTGTGCGTACTCAAACTGAAACTGATTCTCTCAACGAAAACAACACGGAACAACTTCTCGAGCAAACAGAAACGGAAGAAAGCGAATCGCCGATTCTCGAAGATATTTCAGATTCACTCGATGAAAATGAAACAGAAAATCTTCATCTCGAAATTCGTTCGCGCGTTGGTGAGGAATTGCAGCAGCGCGAAGGATATAACGATGGAATGTTTCTCGGTTCGCGTGTAAAATCGTATCAACGATTCAAAGCATCGCAGGGAAATTTTTTCGGTGGAGTATTGCTTGAAAAAGACGCAGGCGAACAAAAAGCAAACGATTTCACCACGGGATTTTTACAAGCGAAAAATATTTTCAACGTACTTTCAGTTATTGTTGGAAATTATCGAGTCGAGCACGGACAAGGGCTTTCACTTTGGCGTGGGTATGATGTATCGAAAGGCGGGGCTGTGCTATCACCATCTCGAAGACACTCCCGCAGTATCATTCCGCATCTCAGTTCGGACGAAGTCAATTTCTTTCGCGGTGTTGCCATAACGATTGATGTTCCGCAATTCCATCTTTCATTTTTTATTTCCCGGAAACAGCGTGATGCAACAATTGATACTTCGCAAAATACTGCTTCAATGTATTCAACGGGATATTTCCGCACCCAAAATGAAATCGGAAAAAGAAATGCGCTGACCGAGTCAACCATTGGTTCACTTGCAAAATATAATTTCTCGGAAAATATTTCTTTCGGTGGAAACGTGTATCGTTCGAAATTTGATAAAACGGTAATTGTACGCGAGGGAAATTTGTTTTCGGGAATAGAATATTCTTCTGCGTCACTTTCGTTTGATGCAAGAATTTCCAAAGCAAAAATGTTTGGTGAAGTCGCCCGCACAAACAACAACACAAACGCTAAAATTCTCGGAACGCAGTTTTCTCCATTAAGAAAATTTTCTTTTGTTGTTGTGTGGAGAAGTTATGCGGAAAACTTTTTTGCGTTGCACGGATTAGGTTTTGGCGAGCGAACAGAAACATCAAATGAAAACGGTGTGTACGTTGGTTGCTCGTTTTTACCAATGAAACGCACGAAAGTTTCATTTTACTTTGACCAGTTTTCTTTTCCGAAACCAATTGCATCAACGATATTTGCCTCTAACGGAAACGATGCGCTGCTTCGATTCGATATTCACGCGACAGAACAAACTTCGCTTTCTCTCCAAACACAGCGAAAGAAAACGATTCAACAAACAACAACGGATATAAATTCGATAGCGACAAAACTTGATGCAGAGCAGATTAAACAGCGATACAGATTTACGCTTGATTCACGGACGGAAAATGGATTTACGTTTCGCAATCGTATTGAGTTTGTTTCCGTTACGAAAGAATATGTTCCAAACAATGAAACGGGCTTTCTTATCTATGCAGACGTTGGGAAAAAGTTGACGAGAGATGTTTCAGCAAACTTTCGCGTTGCATTTTACCAAACCGATTCATTTGAAAGTCGCATTGCGGCGTTTGAAAAAGAGGTAACCGGCGCATTGAGTGTTCCTGCATTGTACGGAAAAGGAATTCGCTGGTATGTGTTTTTGCAATGGAACATTCTCGAGAATTTTTCACTGCAAACAAAATACACATCATCATTTCGCGACGATGTGAAATTTATCGGAAGCGGAGAAAATCAATTCCCAACAAACTCAGTGAATACCATTACGATGCAAGCGGATTGGACGATGTGAAAAGAAAACAGATTTCTTAGAAAAGAAATATGCGACATTGCCTGACTCCCCTTCGTTGCGTTCCTTAGCGAAGTTTGCGGTTCTTTTTTTTACCGCGAAGAGCGCAAAGGTTTATTTCCCACTCATCCTCCACACCGTCAACACCGAAGCGCATGCGCTGGCAACATTGAGCGATTCTGCCCGGCGGGAGGAATCGTTGGTGTTTCCGAATTTCGGAATGGAGAATTGAAGAGCGGAAAGTTTTTCGAGTGATGAGGAAATTCCGTGCGCTTCATTTCCAAAAATAATTACCGATTTTTTTGGAACGGAAATATCGAACAGGGATTTTGTGGCGTGCGAGGAGGTTGATGCAACGACAAAGTTTTGCGTTTTCAATTGCATCAATTCTTTTTCCAAATCCACTTCCTCTACTATCGGCAGGTGAAAAATCGCTCCCATTGATGCGCGGACAACTTTCGGATTGAAGAGTTCCACGCAATTTTTTCCGAGTAACACTCCTTCTACGCCAAACCAATCGCACGTCCGCAACATTGTTCCGAGATTGCCGGGTTCATTGACAGAGTCGAAAGCAACGAAGGTGGAGCGTGGGGCAGCGTATCCGGGAAACGCAGAGAGTTCAAACTTTTTCTGACGGACAACGGCGATGATTTCCTGCGTATGCACCGTATCGGAAAGCGTTTCAATGTCTTTTTTGGAAAGTTCAAACGACGGGATTTTCTTGCGCTTTACGAGTGCGTGAATTTTTCGCGCCGATTCATCGGAAAGACTTTTTTCCGTCCCTATCACCATTGCGATTTCCCATCCGCTTTGCAACGCTTCTTCTACGCTGCGAAATCCTTCGACCAGAAATTTTTGCTCTTCGTCGCGAAACTTTTTTTGCAGTAATTGACGAAGTGTTTTGAGTTGAAATTGTGTTAATGAATTCATAAGTGGTATGAATATACGAAGTTTCGTTTGTTGGCGCGTTTGTTTGCCGGTTGGTCCGATTTTTTGTTTCACTGTTTGGGATTTGTACTTTCCTTTGTAACTTAACCGCGAAATTTTTCGGTCGGTGATTTGCGTATTGTGGTTCGGGTATTCCTGTTCGACTGCCTCCCGCAAATCGCTTACCTCAAACCTCAAACTGCTTATGAATACTCCACTTAAACGCCACGCCGCTCTTGTTCAACTTTCGCGCGAGCATCACGATGGACTCTTGCTTGCCGTTCGGTTGCAACAGGGAAAGAACGCTTTGCTGCGATTATGGTCGCATGATGTATTCTGGCAAGCGGAATACATTGTAAAATTTTTCGATGAACATTTAACAAATCACTTCGCCGAAGAAGAGCGTTTTCTCTTTCCTCTTGGAAGAAAATATATCACCGAACCACACACCATCGTTGACCAACTCGAACGCGAGCACCAGCATATGCGGTTGTACGTTGACTTATTCCGAAACCCGAAAGAAAAGAACCTCGTTGAAAATTTAAAACAGTTTGGAAAACTTCTGGAACAACACATTCGGTGCGAAGAGCGGGAATTTTTCCCCTTGCTTGAAATACATCTTCCCGAACAAACGTGGAAAGAACTTGAACAACAATTACAACAGAGGCACAGCACACAAAAATCATAAACAGACAAACACGAAATATTATTCTATGAAAGCCATTATCAACAACCACACCGTCAGTTATTTCGATAACGAAAAACTGACTGCGCTTCCCATCGTCTTCATTCACGGATTTCCGTTTTCCTCGCTTATGTGGAGACCGCAGGAAGAATATTTTTTCGAAAACTACCGCGTCATCACCTACGATATCCGCGGACACGGAGACAGCGATTTCGGCGACCTGCAATACACCATCGAATATTTTGTGGACGATTTACTTGCGCTGCTGGATTTTCTCAAACTCAAACAAGCAGTCATTTGCGGGCTTTCGATGGGGGGTTATATTGCATTGCGCGCGTATGAACGTTTTCCTGAACGCTTTCTCGGTCTTGTTTTGTGCGATACCAAAAGTGAAGCCGATACGAACGAAGGAAAAATAAAACGTTCCCAACAAGCGTTGCAGGTAAAAAAAGATGGTGCGATACCGTTTGCCGCCGGTTTCACGAAAAATGTTTTCACCGAAAAATCGTTTGAGAAAATTACCGAGCCCGTCGAAACCATCAAACGTATCATCGGGAAAACTTCTCCGCTCTCCATCGGCGCAACGCTGATTGCCCTTGCGGCGCGCACCGATACCACGCACGTATTGCCAACCATCAACGTTCCCACATTGATTCTCGTCGGCGAATTCGATACGGTTACTCCCGTTGCTGTTTCGCAAACAATGTTCGAAAAAATTCCCGCAGCAGAAATGCTCATCATCTCAAACGCAGGACACGTCAGCAATTTAGAAAATGCTGAAGAGTTCAATGCCGCGCTCGAATCATTCCTAAAAAAACTGAAACCCGCGTGAAGCAATTTCTCCTCATTGTACTTCTCTGCGCATTTCCCCTCAACGCATTTTCGCAATTGCTGGTCAACGCCGATGTCATTGTAACGCCAACAGCCAATTCAACGGCAAAAGGAAATGCAATCATCGCAAACAAAAATGAACGCGGCGATAGTCCGTTCAATCTCTGGCGTTCCGAAATTTTTGCCACGTGGTCTATGAGCCCGATGTTCACGACGTATGCAAATTTTCTGTTCGATGCAAAAATGAAAAGCGGCGATTTAAAACGGAACCGTCCCTTTCGCGTTGACGGATTGTATCTCGAAGGGAGACCGGATTCCGCTTTCAATTTCCTCGTGGGAAAAATTCCGTACCTCGTCGGAAATTTCCCCGCGCGGCGATTCGCAGGAACAAACCCTCTCATCGGTCGCCCGTTGATGTATTCTTTCAAAACTCCCCTCACCGGTGGTACTATCATTGATTCGTTACAACTCGCTGCCAATCGTGATGCCTTCATTCCCGGAATTGCGCCGATTGAAGAAGCATACTGGAACGATGGAATTGCTCTTCTCGGCGACATCAGCGGTGTGCGGTGGAGCGCGACGGGTACACGCAATTCGCTTTCCAACCCGAATGTACAACGCTCGCTCACGAACCAACTTGCCGGTCATCTCGGCACAACCCTTTCCGATAATCTGGACATCGGTGTTTCTGCTGGAAAAGGCGGCTACCTCGAAAACGTGCGCACTGTTCGTCACGAGTTTATCGGCGCGGATGTTCGCTACGAATACTGGCGGTACGAATTCATCGGCGAAGCGCAAAAACATACGTGGGATGCGCCGTTCATTACCGATAAAAAATTGCTGGCATTTTCTTATTACGGAGAGTTCCGGTATCAGTTCAGCGGTTCGGTGCATTTCCTGAGCCGCCTGGAGCAATTGCTCTTCGGCGATATCAAAAAAAAGAAGGGGGAAATTTCGTGGGGGTATGATGTAACGCGACTCGAAGCGGGGCTGTGGTATCGCTTTTCCACACTGCTGTTCAAAGGAGTGTGGCAGCGAACGCTCGTTGCTACACTTCCGGAATCTTCACGCGATGTGTACGCCGTGCAACTTGTGTACCGGTGGGACGATATCTTTAAGATGAAAGAAGAATAGAAAAATTCTTCTTGGTTCACCCCGATTTACCGGCGGTATCTATATCGCCGCGACGCCATTTACAGTCTCGCAATAAATTTCATACCTTATCCCCACTAAATCACTTTGAAGATATGGTATGAATACACAACTTCACATCCTCGTTGTTGAGGACAATCCGACTTCCAACTTCTCGAACACGAGTTGCGCAAAACAAAACGTGTACACAAATAGGAGACTACCACAATGACTTCAAAACCACAAACTCCACCTTTCTTCCTTGCCTTAGCGATAATCATATTCATTTTCGTTGTTGACATTCTTACACCGTTAGGAATTGCGGAATGGTTGTTCTATTTAATACCGATTGTATATCTCCATCGTTTTTCGAGCAATAAAAATGTCATCACCCTTGCGGTAATTTGCACGGTGTTCATCATTGCAGGATATTTCCTTTCTTCGCCGGGAATTTCCTTATACTACGCTGCAATTAATCGAATGATGGGAACAACGATTCTCTGGCTCGAAGTTTTTATTCTCGTTCGTCTTAATCGGAAAGAAGTAGAACGACGGCAGGAATTCGAAAAGCGTCAACACGCGGAAGAACAAGAAACTGAAACAAACAAACGCTTAACGAACATCCTTGAAAATATGAGCGATGCATTTGTTGCGCTTGATACCAATTGGTGTTACACGTATATGAACAAACGCGCAGGAGAAATTTTCGGAAGAAATCCGCACGAAATGCTCGGCAAACATATCTGGACGGAATTTCCCGAAGGCGTTGGACAACCATTTTATCATAACTATTACAAAGCAGTAGAAACGCAGCAACCCATTACTATCGAGGAATACTATCCGCCGTACGATATGTGGTTCGAGAATCATATTTATCCTTCGCGCGATGGGCTTTCCATTTTCTTTCAGGATGTAACGGAAAAAAAGAAACGCGAAATTGCATTGAAAGAAAGCCAGCAAAAATTACAACTCGCGCTCGATGCATCGAATACGGGCTTGTGGGATTGGAATATCAAAACGAACGAAGTGTATTTTTCTCCCGAGTGGAAACGTCAACTTGGTTATACCGATGCGGAAGTTCCAAATGAGTTTGCAACGTGGGAAAAGAATTTACATCCCGATGATAAACAAGCGGCGATGGAAAAAACAATGGAGTTTGTTCACCATCATTCCGGCGATTTTGAAAATGAATTTCGCTTGCAGCATAAAGATGGTTCGTATCGCTGGATTCATACCAACGCAAAATTATTTTTAGACAGCGAAGGAAAACCGGAACGAATGTTGGGTTCGCATCTTGATATTACCATACGCAAACACGCGGAAGAATCACTTAAAGAAAGCGAAGAAAAATTTCTAACTATCTTCAAAGCAGCGCCCGGTTCGATGATTCTTGCTTCTTACCCCGAAGGAAAAACAATTGAAGTCAATGATAATTTTTCTTTGATAACGGGTTACAGCAGAGAAGAAGCGCTTGGCAAAACCACAGGGGGTTTGAATATGTGGGCTAACCCTTCTGCGCGTGAACAATATTTATCAATGCTCCTCACGAACGGATTTGTAAAAGATTTTGAAGCGGATTTGAATCATAAATCCGGCACTATTCGGAACGGTTTGGTATCAGGTCAAATTCTCTCAGTTCAAGGAAAAAAATATCTCATCGGTACTTTCAATGACATTACCGAACGCAAACAAGCGGAAGAAAAATTGCGTCTATCAGAAGAATTATTTTCCAATGCTTTTCATACGAGTCCTGCCGGTATGACGATTACGCGAATTGCCGACGGAAAAATTATAGATGCTAACCAATCTTTTTTTCAAATATTTGAATTTAATCGCGAAGAAGTGATTGGACATACGTCAACAGAGTTAAATATCCTCACACTCGATGAGCGAAAAAAACTGATACAATTGCAAATTGAAACGGGGGGACTGCACAATGCTGAACTTCTCTCACATTCGAAATCCGGCAAACCCGTCAATCTGTTATTTTCATCGAAGCCGATGGAGATTAGCGGAGAACAATGCCACATTACAACCTTGATTGATATTACCGACAGAAAAAAAGCGGATGAAGAAATTCAAAAACTTGCAACAATCGTTCAACGAAGTCCGGAGTTTATCGGCATTGCAGGATTGGATGCAAAGGCAATCTATTTGAATGACGGCGGAAAAAAATTGGTTGAACTCGACCGCGATATTGCCGCAACAACGATGTTTGATTTTTTCGCGCCGATTGATCTCAAGTTGTTTCAGCAGGAAGTGATTCCTACTATTCAAAAAGAGAACCGATGGCGGGGAGAAATTTATTTGAGAAATTTTAAGAACGGAGAACGTATTCCCGTGTTAATGGATATATTTTTTATTTTCAATCCGAATACCGATGAACCCATAGCATTTGCAACCGTAACCACCGATATAAGAGAATCTAAAAAAGCGGAAGAATTACTGCAACAACAAAAAAATACTCTTCAACAACTCACTGAACAATTGCTATCAACGCAGGAAAGCGAACGCAAACGCATTTCGCACGAACTCCACGACGAACTCGGTCAATCGCTCACGATGTTGAAATTAAATATCGAATCGCTCAAGAAAGAACTTTCGGAGAGTGCAACTTCATCCGCAATACAAAAATTAGAAACGATGACTTCGCTCAGTGAAACGGTGTTAGACCAAATTCACGAATTGACTCTTGAACTACATCCTTCAATGTTAGATGATTTAGGATTACTGCAAACACTCCGCTGGCACTTGGATAGATTCGGAAAACAAACAAACATTACTCCGAAGATTCTTACACAGAATTTTGAACAACGATTGCAACCAAACATTGAAATCGCATTGTATCGTATTGTGCAGGAAGCGACAACGAATATTGCAAAACACGCGAACGCGAAAAATGTAATCGTAACAATTTCTAAATCCGAAGCACTTCTCAATGTTACGATTGAAGATGATGGAAGAGGATTCTCATTGAATGAAATTGAACAACGCGCGACGGAACATTTCGGTATTGGAATAATAGGAATGAAAGAACGCGTTTCATTATTGAACGGAACAATGCGCATCGAAACAGCGATGGGAGAGGGAACGAAAATAATTATTGCGTTGCCGATATGAATAGCACACAGATGACACTGATTGGTACGGATTTTCACGGATTAAGAATCTGTGTATATCAGTTTCATCCGTGTCATCAGTGTGCCATTTTTTTTTCTTTACTTGAATTTCAAAAACCACCAACACTATGCAAAAAATAAAAGTTCTCCTCGCCGATGACCACGAGATTGTTCGTCAGGGATTGCGTTCCTTGATGGAACAAACCAATGACATCGAAGTTGTTGCCGAAGCCGAAGACGGAAAAGAAGCAGTTGCAAAAGCCGCGCAATTTCTTCCCGATGTTGTGGTGATGGATATCGGAATGCCAACGCTTAACGGAATGGAAGCAACGCGGCAAATCAAAAAAACGTATCCCGATATGCACGTTCTCATTCTTACAATGCACGCAACGGAAGAATATATTTCACAGATTTTACAAGCGGGCGCATCGGGGTACGTTCTCAAAAAATCGGCGTATCAGGAATTACTCGCCGCCATTCGCGCGGTGAACAAAGGGCAATCGTATCTCTCCCCCGAAGTTTCCAAAAAAGTAATTGATGAGTATGTTTCGCGAACAAAAGAAATGGTCATCAAAGATAGTTACGAAAGTTTGACGACACGCGAACGCGAAATTCTCCAACTTCTTGCCGAAGGAAAATCGAATCAGGAAATTGCCGGTTCGCTCTTCATCAGCACCAAAACCGTGGAAACACACAAAGCGCATATTCTCGAAAAACTTGATCTGCGTTCTGTTACAGAGTTAGTGAAGTATGCAATGAGGAAAGGAATAATTAGCGGGGAATGATTGATGCGAAAACCCCACGATTTATCGTGGGGTTATAATGAAAAAAGAAATTGGCTTTAGCCATGAAGATTGAATCATTGTTCAGTCAGGGCTGAAGCCATTTGTGTTTTGTGTTCCTATCCCCACGCTTAAGCGTGGGGTTTATGCAGAGTAATTTCTCTTTGTCAAAAATATTGATGAGGAAAGGAATAATTAGCGGGGAATGATTGATGCGAAAACCCCACGATTTATCGTGGGGAGAAACAATACCGAGAGAGGAACTGGGTTCAGCCATGACGATGGAAGCCATGTTCTTTCAGGGCTAAAGCCATTTGTGTTTTGTGTTTCCTTCCCCCATGCTTGCCAAAGGCATCCCTTTGGGAGAAGCATGGGGTTTATGCAGATGAATTTTTATTGGTCAAGAATACATTGCTTAAGGATAATAATCGGTGATGAATATTTTTGCAAAACCCCGCTATTTGTGGAAAAATGATTCATTAAAAAAGTGCTGTAACCCCACGATTTATCGTGGGGACAACAATGCCGAGAGGAATTGGCTTTAGCCATGAAAGAGAAATCTATTCATAGTTAAAGCCATTCATGTTTTGTGTTCCTTCCCCACGCTTGCCAAAGGCATCCCTCTGGGAGAAGCGTGGGGTTGATTCAAATGAATTTCTCTTCGTCAAGAAGATGCTCTACAAAAGGAAATAATCGGCGGTGAATTATTTTGCAAAACCCCACGATTTGTGGGAAACATACTTCTTAATAAAAGTCCTGTAACCCCACGATTTATCGTGGGGACAACAATACGAGAGAAACTGGCTTTAGCCATGACGATGAAATCCGTACTTCGTAATAAATTCATCATACTCATCCTTAAATGTCAATTTTTTATGATGCTCTTCTTGATTTTTGATATACTCCCGAACTTTATTAATCATTGACTCACTCACCGATACCGCAAAGTACTCATCCGCCCATTCTAATTTCTGTTTCAGAAGGGTGTTCTCATTTGCCCAATGCGCTGATTCTCCTTTTATCAATTGCATAACCTTTGCAATTGTCATATCAGCATTTAATGCTAACAAACAGTGTACGTGGTCAACATCTCCGTTAATAAAATCAATATACAACTGCTTCTCTTTTGCGTTCTCGCGAATATGTTGGAATAGTTGTGCTCGAACGTCTTTAGTGAGAACTCGCTCACGGTTCTTCGTTCCCCAAACTGCGTGAATCCAAATTTTAACGTGTGACATTGTAGTTATTATTCAGGGCTAAAGCCATTCGTATTTTGTGTCCCATTCCCCATGCTGAAGCATGGGGTTTATGCAGGATTATTTGTGAAGAACAACATCACGAAAGTACTCGTTCAGTCCTTCGCAAAATGGATTTGCGAACCCGTAATCTTTTGGATTCGGAAAGGGTTGGTGTTTTTTTCGTCCGTTTGTAATCAGCAATTATTTTGCTAATCATTTGTTTGTCTTCGTTTGTTAAGATGGAAGGAGCAACAACCAAATCAATATTTTTCGGTTCTCGAATTAGTCCCATATGTTTATAATTGAAAATATTTTTGAATAAGGAATAATACTGTTCGTCAAGGTATCAATCCGAACATCAAGGTGGTATTTCGTCTGTTTTTTCACGGGCAAAAGATAAGAAAAAAAATAGTGCGAATAACGAATCATTACGAATTTGCGAAATCCTCAGAAAATTCCATTCGTAAATTCGCTATTCGAATCGTCACTTTCTTCCCCCTTACAAACTTCTCATCCATTTCCCTACTAAAAATCAGTGTTTTCCTGATTGATGTGTATGGTCTAAAACGATAACTTGTACACATCAAAACCGAACAACCGATGGAAAACAATAATTCAACCGAAAAATCTATGAAGCACAAAATCCTTATTGCAGACGATAGCGAACTCTTCCGTGAAATGCTCGCCGAACGACTCTGCGCCGAACCCGATATGCACGTGGTCGGAGAGGTGGAAGATGGAGTTGCCGCGCTCGAACAAACAAAAATGTTACAGCCCGAAATCGTTCTCCTCGATATGCGAATGCCGAAACTCAACGGTATCGAAACGGCGCGCCGATTACAGACCGAACACCCGGGCGTGAAAGTTATTTTCCTCTCGTCGTTCAGTAATCGAGAATATGTTCAGGCGGCAAAAGAGTGCGGCGCCGCAAATTATGTGCAGAAAATATTTCTCGATAAAGATTTATTGCCTGCGATTCGCAGCGCGGCAAGAAAAACAGCGAATGTCTGAAAAAGTACTCAATGGAGTCCACGTTATATTTTCAACGCGGACTCCATTTTTCAACCGAGTTGAGAATCGGAACTTCGATTCCTCCACGAGTGCTAATCTTCTCATAGGGATTAGTAATGTGAATAAATGAAGATGATTGCTTCGCGTTTAGTTTCCCTGCTAAATCTGTTATGATTGTATTTACCCTGGTACACCTAATGGCTCGGCGAAGCAATCTCTTTTATAAATTGGCTTTTTATATAACCCCACGATTTAGAGAATGTGTGAAAACACCAACATACGTCACCTGAGCGACCTGCTTGCCGCAGGCAAGAGTCGAAGGCGGTTTTTCGTGGAAATTTATCCCTCGACTTCGCTCGGGAAGACGAATTTTAGGATTATCACACAACCTCAAGAGTCCGTGGAACTTCCGAGGGAATCCGTGGAGTGTTCACGGGAGTCCGTGGAACTTCCGAGGGAATCCGTAGAGTGTTCACGGGAGTTCGTGGAACTTCCAAGGGAGTCCGTGGAGTGTTCACGGGAGTCCGTGGAACTTCCAAGGGAATCCGTGGAGCATTCGCGGGAGTCCGTGGAACTTCCAAGGGAGTCCGTGGAGTGTTCACGGGAATTCCCAGCAAACCCAGAACGGCGTTTTCTGCTTAAAAATAGCATTTCGCTGATAAATTATTGACTGATGTTACGCAAGACAGATATTTTAAGAATAATTTTGAAGAAATCAACATTCATTTCCGAGACCATAAACGGTCTTGAAAGAATGGAACAATCCCGACTTGTCGGGATGGAAAACAACTATTTTATCAACCTTAATAGAAAATGAACCACACCATTAACACCTTATTCCCTTATTTCATTTAAACAAGGTAATAAGGTTGTGATAAGATTTTTTTTGTTTTCTACTAAGGTTAAATTCAAACATAAGACTCTCATTTCATCAACACAAAATTTACACAACAAAAAATTAAACAGGATTATTTTCATTTCCTTACTGATGGTACGAATAAGAATATTGAAATAACCCCACGATTTATCGTGGGGAGAAGAACATCTCCCTTCTTCACGTGGCTTTAGCCACAGAGGATTGGGCTAAAGCCCAGAGAGATGGAAACAGTTCATCAATCCCCAAACTGAAGTTTGGGGTTAAGACAATTTTCTACTACGGTTAAATTCAAACATACGGTTCTCCTTTCATCAACACAAAAAAACAATCGGATGCTACGCACTCAAAAGTGCGTAGCATCAAACAAAACGCACAGACTATGCATTAGCAGACAATGAATAATTCGCTACATTTTTTTACCACCGATTCACAGATTATTTGACAAATGAACAACAAAACTAAATACCAAGAAGTACAACCGCCCGCTCATCAAAACGGAGAAATGTTCCGCAAAGCATTTTACGAAAGTCCGTTGGCAAAAACTATCGCCGAACTTCCGACGGGAAAAATTCTCCACGTCAACAATAGTTTTTTACGATTGATGGAATCCTCGCTCGAGGAAGTTCTCGGTCGCACAGTGTTCGAACTCGATATGTGGGTGAGTCCGTTTGGTCGCGAAGAATTTCTTGAGAGGATACAACACACCGGTAAAGTAGAAAACATTGAAAAGGAAGCGCGTACCAAATCGGGAATGCTGCGCACCATTCTCGCTTCGGCTTCCATTATCGAGTGCGACACGAAACAATGTTTAACCGCAACGTTTGTTGATGTTTCCAGAGAAAAAATGCTGGAGCGAAACCACTACGAAAGTGAACGCCGTTACCGCAGTCTTATTGATAATGCCATAGATGTTATCTTCACCATTTCGCTCGAAGGAAATTTTACTTCGCTCAATCCCGCGTTTGAAACCATTACCGGTTGGAAAGAAAGCGAATGGCTCGGAAAATCATTCATCGAACTTCTTCATCCCGACGATGTGCCAAATGCGTTAGCGCAATTTCAACAGCATCAACGGGGAGAACACGTTCAGCACGCAGAATACCGCATTCGCACGAAAACGCAATCGTACGTTATCGGCGATTTTACGACAAGCGTGCAGGTGGAAAAAGGAAATATTGTTGGCGTGTTTGGCATAGGTCGCGATATAACTGAACGCAAACGCATCGAGGAAGAAACCCGCATTGCCGAACAACGCTTTGAAAAAATTTTCAGAACCAGCCCGATGGGAATGAGTTTATCTTCGTTGAAGGATGGAATAATCATTGACGTCAATGAATTCTTTCTTCAATTGTTTGGGTATGAGAGAGAAGAATCTATCGGGGAAACGGGAAATAATTTAAATATCTGGGTAAACCCGGAAGCGCGATTGAATATGATTTCGATTTTACAGGCGAAAGGACGTGTTCAAGATTTTGAAGCAGAAATGCGAGCAAAATCCGGTGCGATAATTTGGGTTCTTGGCAGTATAGAACTCATCAAATACAATAACGAAAAATTCCTGTTGACAATGTTCCAGGATATTACCGAACGCAAACGCATTGAAATAGAATTTCAGGCACAACAAAAATTACTGACCGAAGCGCAACGCATCGCTCGACTCGGAAGTTGGGAATTTGTGCCGATGGAAAATAAATTATTGTGGACAAACGAAATGTACGATGTGTATGGAGTGTCGCCAGATAAATTTTCCCTTTCGATAGAAAATTTTTTATCCTTGATTCATCCCGATGATACGCCAGCGATGTTACAATGGCTTGAACAAACTTCTTCCGGAAAAAATGCAGGCGAACTTGAATTTCGTTCCATAACTCCCGATGGGGAGATTCGTTCTATCGTTGGTTCAGGAACGTCGCTAATGGATGAAAACGGAAATCTCGTTCGTCTGTTTGGAACGGCGCAGGATATTACCGAAAGAAAGAATGCAGAAGAAATCCTGAAAGCAAAAACGGAAGAATTGAATAAGTTTTTTAATACCAGTCTTGGCCTTTTATGTATTGCGGATACCGATGGATATTTCCGCAGATTGAATCCGGAGTGGGAGAAAACGCTGGGCTATTCGGTCCAGGAGATGGAGGGGAAAAAGTTTTTTGATTTTATTCACCCCGATGATATTGCATCAACCATTGCCGCGGTTACCGATTTAACCGAGCAAAAAGAGATATTTGATTTTGTCAATCGTTATAAACATAAAGACGGAACGTATCGCTGGATTGAGTGGCGTTCAACACCGTTTGGTAAAATTATTTATGCCTCCGCGCGGGATATTACCGAACGAAAGCAAGCGGATAAACTTCAACAGGTTGCATATCGCATTGCGCAAGTTACCTCCCAATCGGAAACGCTCAACGAAGTCTATTTTGCCGCGCATTTGTTTGTTCAGGAAATTTTACCGGCGGAGAATTTTTATATCGCGTTGTTCGATGATAAAAAGAACGAGTTGAGTTTTCCCTATTTCAAAGATGAATTTGATGAACAACCGTCGTCAAGACCATTACATAAAGGACTAACGGAATACGTTCTTCGTACGGGAGAATCAATTCTTTGCAATGCGGAACAACAACAAGAGTTGACAGAACGCAATGAAATAGAAAACATCGGAGCTCCTGCACCTATTTGGCTTGGCGTTCCCCTTATCGTAGAAAAGAAAACGGTCGGCGTAATGGTGGTGCAGCATTATACGAATCCCTCCGCGTACGGTGAACGGGAAAAGAAAATGCTGGAATTTGTTTCATCGCAAATCGCTCATACAATTCTTAATAAACAAAGCCAAAATGAATTGGAAGAATCAGAAAAACGCTACCGCGATTTATTTGAAAGCAATCCGCTGCCGATGTATGTAATGGATGATGCAACATTACATATTCGCAAAGTCAATCAATCCGCAATCACCCATTATGGTTACAGCGCGGAAGAATTTCTTTCCAAAACCATTTTAGATATTCGTCCGAAAGAAGACTTACCAAAACTGATGCAAAAATTATCTTCGATGGAGCGAAAGCGTGATTCGGGGATTTGGAAACACCAGAAGAAAGATGGAACGGTAATGGATGTTGAAATCGTTTCTTCACCAATACTGTACGATGAAAAACCTGCACGGATTGTTTCGATTAACGACATTACCGAACGAAAGCGATTAGAACAAGAACGGGAAAAATTAACCAACGACTTGTTGTTGTTGATGGAGTCAACCGTAGAAGGAATTTACGGGATTGATACGAATGGGAATTGCACATTCATTAACAAATCGGCGCGAAAAATGTTCGGTCTGGAAGCGAAGGATATTCTCGGAAAAAATGTCCACGAGTTAATGCATCACACGCACGCAAATGGTTTGGCGTACCCGCTCGAGGATTGTCCGGTCTTTAAAGTATTCGAAACGGCAACCGGATGCACGATAACCGGTGAAGTGTTTTGGAAAAAAGACGGAACGTCGTTTCCGGTCGAGTATTCTTCATTTCCCGTTGTGGAAAAAGGAGAAATCAAAGGCGTCGTTGTTTCCTTTACGGATGTTACGGAAAAGAAACAACTCGAACAGCAATTTCTCCGGGCGCAACGAATGGAAAGCATTGGAACGCTTGCCGGAGGAATTGCCCACGACTTGAACAACGTGCTTTCCCCGATAATGCTCGCTATCGAAATTCTGAAAAAAAGATTTCCCGACGAACGAAGCGTGCAACTGATTAACCGTTTGGAATCGAGTGCGCAACGGGGAGCGGATATTGTAAAACAAGTATTGCTATTTGCGCGCGGCGCGGAAGGAGAAAAGATTGCCCTGCAGGTGAAACATCTGCTCAAGGAGATGGAAAAAATAATGCGCGAAACATTTCCCAAAAATATCCAACTCGTTTCCGATATTCCGAACACCCTGAAACTTATCTCCGGCGATGCAACGCAAATCCATCAGGTGCTGATGAATTTATGTGTGAACGCCCGCGATGCAATGCCGGAGGGGGGAACGCTTTCGCTCACGGCAGAAAATATTTTCCTGGATGAGAACACCGCGCGAATGAATATTGATGCACACGCCGGTGAGTATTTGCACATCACTGTTGCTGATACAGGAGAGGGAATTCCGAAAGAACTGATTGATAAAATCTTTGACCCGTTTTTCACAACCAAGGAAATCGGGAAAGGAACAGGACTCGGACTTTCCACCGTGCGAACCATTGTGAAAAGCCATGGCGGCTTTTTGAACGTGTACAGCGAACCCAACAACGGCACGAAGTTTTCGCTGTACTTTCCTGTCTCCACATCATCGCAAGCCGAAGCGATTGAAAAGAGTAAAGATATAACGCGCGGGAACGGTGAACTCATCCTCATCGTGGATGATGAATTTTCCATTCGGGAGATTACAAAACTGACGCTGGAAGACCACAACTACCGCGTTCTGCTTGCCGGGGACGGAACCGAAGCGCTCGCCGCCTTTGCAGAAAATAAAAAGGATATCCACCTTGTGCTGATTGATATGATGATGCCGAATCTGGATGGACCTGCGACCATAAAAGTCCTGCGGAAAATGAATCCCGAAATCAAAATCATCGGCGCAAGCGGACTGGTAGAAAAGGGACATCTCGAACAACTCTCCGGCGTGAATGAATTTTTGCCCAAACCGTATCGCGCAGAAGTACTGCTGGAAACGATTGCGGGGGTGTTGAGGGGAAAGTGAGAAGTGGCGAACCCCGCGCCCGATGAAAACGGTGTGGTGAAAGTGTACCTGATGTTCCGCAATTTAAAAACCCTTATCAAATTCTTCGAAGGTCCGAAAGAGTCCTTTGGACAATCAACCTTCGTAGAAAAATTTCCATTCCAGAGTTTCTACCTTATTCCCTTATTACCTCAGTAAATGTTGTAATAAGAACAGACCTGTCTATCGCAGGTGGGTAAGGTAATAAGGTTTATTTCGGTGGAACATTATTTTCTACTAAGGTTATGAAGTTACACATAGTTCAACTTTTATTTGCGTAACATCAATTACGAATTGAAACACGGAGCAGGCGCAAAGGTCATAAAGAATGAACTGTATTGTTCTTTGTGTGCTTGGTGAAAATTCTTTGTGGTCTTTGTGTTTAAAAAAGAAATCAAAGAACCGGCATTTTCTATTTTATGGTAACGCCTATTTCAAAACCACAAATTTTTTCACCCCGGAAAATTTTCCGGTAGAAAGACGATACACATACACCCCTCCCGGCAACCCGCTCGCATCAAATTGTACTTCGTGTTTCCCTTCTTCCAGTAATCTGTTGTGAATTAACGTCGCAACTTCTTTTCCGAGAACATCATATACTTTCAATGTAACAACACTATTAACAGACAACTGATAACGAATAACCGTCACCGGATTAAACGGGTTCGGATAATTTTGCTCTAACGAAAACGCAGAAACAATATCAACATCATTCAAAGAAACAAGCGAGGAAATTACCACCCTGCTCGACCACAATTGATAAATCCCCGTTGAATTATCCATCCACACGGGAAATAACGTATCGCCGATTGATGTAAGACTGATATTATCGCCTTGATATCCTTGTCCCAACCCTCCAATCGGTTTCGGCTGAAAGTTATGGTCGCTGATTTGAAAATCGCTCCACGTTGTTCCTCCATCAATCGAGCGTGAAAGAAATACTGCGGCGGAATCGCTTGCAGTGTTTCTATCATCGTAGTACAAAACATTCACGCCTCTGAAATCATCAACATGAATCGCGGGGAAATATTGAATCTTTCCATTGCTCAACCCATCCTGATTCACACGAATTCCCTCACTCCACGAATTTCCGTTATCGGTTGAGCGATGAAAAATAATATCGGGGTCAGTTCCTGCAGGAGAAAGATTTTTTTCGGTCGTTACAATATAGAGCCAGCCATTTCTGATTCCCCCGCTTTTATCCGTATCAATTTTCGGTAAACCGTTGACGCGGATATTCGATTTGTGCGGAAGCGTTCCGGCAATGCCATTCATATCGAAAGCATTTTCAGAAACAGTCCACGTTGCGCCGCCATTTATTGACGAAGCAAATCCGACAAAATCTTCAGTGAATGGCGAAGTTGAAGTTACGCCCGCCCAACAAACAGAGACTGTTCCGTTTGCGCCGATTACCATTTCTCCCCCTTGCCCGCGTCGCGTTGGGTTATTTATTTGCGCGGGTGCGCTCCAACTGTTTCCTCCATTATCCGTGAAGGAAAAAACCATAGGATAAGGAGGCGCATACCGAACCCACGCGGCGTACGTTCTTCCGTAATAACTGCTCGCAGAATTTCCATCTGAGACAAGCGCGGCTCTCTCCTGGTCATCCGTTGCAATTGTTTTTTGCGATGACCACGTCATTCCGTTATCGGTAGAAAAATGCGAGTACAATCCGGGAGAAAATCCCAAACGGATAAGAATGAAAGTTCCGTTTTTATCTATCGCAATGCCCGGGTCGCCGCGATGAAAATTGACTGGCGAACCTTTACACGTATCGCTTCCGCTCCAAGTGTTGCCTGCGTTTGTAGAAACATAAATTCCTTCGCTGACAAATCCGGTATTAAGGTTTATCGTATTTGCACTCGCAAAAAGAATAGTTGCATTTGTCGGATGGCGCGTAATGAATGTTTCTGTTTGCGTTACTGCGCTCGGATATATTCTGAAGTTTTCTCCAGTGAGAATGTATTCTTCCCGTTGTTGGCGTTGTGAGAAGGATAGCAACGGAGATAATATTGTGTACGCTACAATCGTAACAAAAAAGAGAAAGTCGTTCTGTTTCATAGTAATAGGGACGCTTTAATAATTTTATTTTTTTACCACAAAGGACACAAAGTATTTTCACAAAGAACGATAAAATACATTCTCGTAAGAGGCAAGATTACTTTGCGCCCTTTGTGCCTGCTCTGTGTGCTTTGTGTTTAATTTTATTGCTCAATAGGACTCATTAATGGTTTCCAGAAGTCGCTCATAATTGATAACCGAGAGTAATTCCGCCAAAAAAATTCCGGGGCATTCCTGCTTCGTAAAATTCTTTTGCGGTTGAATTGATATTGATAAACGCGACATAGTTTTCATCGAATACATTATTCATTCCGCCGGAAAGGAGAACGTTGAATTTTCCGAACCGCGCTTCGCAACCGAGTGTTGTGTTGAACAGTTGGTACGCTTTTGCATACTCGCTGTTTTCATCGTCGGTGAACATTCCACTGATGCCGAGATAATTTCCTTTGACAAATCCGGTTACGGCTTCGGTAATGTTCTGTTCGTAGGAAAGACTTAATGTAAGATTATGTTTCGGCACGCTGGGGACAACGTTTTTTGCAAAACTTTTTTCTGACGTTGCACCCGTATCGTCAATAAATCTTGCGATGTACCTATCGTACGAAAAGTGAGAGTATGTGTAAGCAGATTTCCACTGAAGTCCTTTGATAATTTCGGTATTCAATCCCAATTCAATTCCCGTGCGATTTGTTGTTGCGGCATTACGAAAAAATACTGCGCCCGCATCTTCAAACGGAACAATCTCGTCATTGATAATCGTGTTGAACATCGTTACTTCAAAAGAATTGGTTTTGAAGAAGAGATTCTGTCTAAGAAAAATATTTCCTTTCAATCCAACTTCAATGTTCTTAGATTTTTGCGGTTGTAAATCCGGATTGTGAAGTTGAACAGGTAAAGAACTTGTGGGATAATTATCCAACTCATTTGCTGCAGGCGTATCGAAACCGAGTCCATACGAAGCATACGCGGCAATCATCGGTGTCCATTTGTAATTCAACGCAAGTTTCGGCGTGAACGCTTGAAAATCACGCGTGGACTTTTTCACTTGAAATTGATTTTCCGCTTTGAAAGAAACGTTATCGAACCGCCCGGTGAGCATAACGTCAAGTTTTTCTTTTACGATAGTGAACGTATTTTGTAAATACCATCCGATATTGCCGATATCTTCATTCGTTACACCTTTCAGTTCATCAGTTCTAATGCCGCCAATGTTTCCGTATTCTTCAATCGGTCCTGTTTGATAAAAGAAATCGTTGCCGATAGAAAATTCATTCGCGTGTCCGAACAATTCGCTTTTGTGAATATACCGCGCTGCGGAACCAACGCCATAACGATTGAGAATACGGTATGTTCTTGCGGTCCGCTCGAAATATTTAATCGTTCCGTAAGCAGTAATATCGAGTTCGTTGTTTTTTTCCTCGCCAAAAAATGTATTGAACCGTAATCCAATACGCCCCTTTTTTGTTACACGCTTTGCATCTCTTCCAACGTCGCGTGTGTTTCCTTGAACGGGGTCTCCATCCAATTGCGAGCGTGTAAGCGAGCCGGGGAGTTTAATTGCGCCCGCAACGTAATAACTGTACACAAAGAATTTTGTAAAGTCGCGCGGATTGATTTCGAGAACGGAATTGAATATTCGCCAGTCGTCGTTGCTGTGTTCTCGATATCCGGTTGAAGAATACGTGCTGTACGATGTGAGAAAACGATAATTATCCGAACGAAAGGCGGCTTTCATCCCTTTTCGTTTTGCATTATAGGAACCAACTTCATTGTACAATACGATAGAGGAATTATCAAAGCGAACATCGTTCAAAAAATTGATGACACCGCCGGGCGCATTTGTGTACAGCGAAGAGGAATTTCCCTTCACCACTTCGATTGAACCGAGCGAATGAAAATCAATTGCTTCGATGCGCGTTTGTCCATCCGGTTCGCTTTCGGGAATGCCATCGAGCAAAATTCGTACGCCGCGAATGCCGGAATTGGAACGGCTTCCAAATCCACGCATAGAAATTCGGACATCGTGGTTTCCGTATCTATCCTGAAGAAACAATCCGGGAACAACGGAAAGTACATCGCTCACCGAAGTTTTTTTCTCGAACTTAAAATCGCGTTCATCCACTCGCTGCACGGAATACGGAACGTCAATAATTTTTTTTGTGGTACGTGTGCCGGTTACCACTGTTTCTTCGATGATAAAATTTTTGAGTGAATCGTTTTTTGAAACGTTTTGTTTTGTTGCATCTTCCTGCGCATATAAAAATTTGCTAAAGAAGAAAATGCATAATAAAATTCTTGTTTTCATAACTGAAATAATTTTTTGTTTATGGGTATCTCTAAAAAGCTATATTAAACACAGAGAGCACAAAGTGTTTCACAAAGCACACAAAGAACAAGAAAATCCATTCTAAGTAACCTTTGTGCCTGCTCTGTGTTCTTTGTGTTTAAATTAATTTTTGAGTTTTTAGTGATTCCATTATAAATATTTGGTGAAACGAATAGAATCACACTCACGAGAAGAAACACTTCTCCCGTGAGTGAGTGAAAATAAGACAAACGAAAAGATTATTTCAGATTTTCGGAGGAGGGGGGTCGAAGGGAAGAACGGGGGAGGAAAAATATTCTACGCGGTCAAAAGAAACGGTCGCGGAAAATGATTCCTTCAGCAAAGAAAAATTTTCCACTTTTAAAAAACTTATTAAAAGAAGTTTGACGAACTGCGCGGGAAGCGATTGCTGTTGTTCCCGAGAATGGGGATTGTTCGTTGAAAAATATTTCACAAACTCTGCGATAAGATGTTCTTCATCCGTATCGCGCACGCAGGAAATTGTTATACTGTCGTTTTGGATAGATGATTTCACCACGTCGTACATTTTTCCCTCGAACTTCAATTCATTCTCTCTTGTTTGCCGCGCGGAAAATTCATCGAGGGAAAAAGTAAATGTGTGTAACGAGGCGGAGTGCTCCAGCGAGGAGAGCGCGGAATCCATTGCAACGTGCAGCGCGTATTGCTCAAGTTTGAACAACGCCAATCCTCCGCCAAGATGGAAGGCAAAACTGAAAACGAGCAGTGATGTAAGAAAATATTTCACGTCGGATATTTAATTTGACGGGAAAATATAGGAATATATTCAGAAAAGAATTTGAGTCGGGATTTCGTAAATTTCTCCCGAAAATTTTTACATCCAACGAGGACCTTTATGCAAACATTACAACAGCAGCCGCTTACAAATTTACAATTGGAATTACTAATCCTTTTTTCTCGAAACGTTCCCGAACAAGATTTACTGGAAATAAAAAAATTTCTCGTGAATTATTTTGCTGAGAAAGCAATGGATGCTGCAGATAGGGTCTGGGATGAAAAAGGTTGGACGAAGGAAGAAATGGAACAAATGGCAGGGAAACATTTTCGAACTCCGTATAAGCAAACACATTCGTGAAAATTGTTCTGGATACGAACGTTTTTTGGGTTTCAATTTCCCGACGTTCTCGTTCACATTTGCTTTTTCAACGATTGCTCGAGGGAAAATATTCTCTTTGTGTTACGACCGATATTCTCAACGAGTATGAAGAAATTATCGGGCAAAAATTAGGAAAGGAAATTACTGAAAACACAATGAAGGTTCTTGATAACTTGCAGAACGTTGAATTCGTAACAAAATTTTTTCGATGGCAACTTATCGCAGATGATTATGACGATAATAAATTTTCTGATTGCGCAGCGGCAAGTAATGCGGATTATTTAGTTACCAACGACGGACATTTTGATGTTTTGAAATCCATTAACTTTCCGAAAATAAACGTAATTAGTATGGAAGAGTTTTTGAAAGTTTTAAACTATTAAATGCAACGTAATTAAATTCGCCTCAATACCTTTTCTTCCCTTCTCTCTCCTCTGCTTTCTTATCCCATTCCGGTGCTACCGTTTGTAAAAATTTTGTTTTCTCCGTTCGCAGTGAATCCATTTTCAGACCGATAAACGTTTGCGCTTTTTCTTTTGTTGAAATATCGGGGAGTACAAACGGCTCTGTAACTCCGTGCTTTGCGAGAATGCGAACAAGTGCAACACGGGCTTCTCCTGCTTGTTGAATTGCTGAACCGAGAACTCGCGCTGCTTCTGTTGGCGAATGAAATCCAAGTCCATTCGATGCAGCAACCCAATCCCAACGCCATTGTGCATGACGGATAAATTGCAACACCGGTTTCATTTCCTCTTCGGTTGCGCCTTTTTCCCACGCAAACTTTGCTTCGAGATGCGCTTTCACTAACGCTTGTTCGGCTGTAAGTCGCAATTCTAAAATTTTATCTTGTCTGTCTTCTACATTTTTTCGGAGCGTCGCTTCACTTTCACGATGACAAACCCCGCATGATGCCGCAATATCATTTAATGGACTTTGAATTTTGTGGTTCGTAAATTTTACTCCCCCTTCGCTGCGGTAGGGCATATGACAATCGGCACACGAAACTCCGCGCTCGGCATGAATTCCTGTTTTGTATAATTCGTAATCGGGATGCTGCGCTTTGAGAATTTTTGCTTTGCTGAGTTTATGTTCGAAATCCATGTGCTGGATTGTATCGTAATACGTTTCCATTTGTTCCGCTGAAAAACCATTATCCCACGGAAACGTTAAATATTTTCCGTCGCCTTTGAAATAATACTCCACGTGACATTGCGCGCACACGAGTGAACGCATTTCCTGATGAGTCGCTTTCGTAATATCTTTTCCTTGCCGTTGAAATGCTTCTGCAAGCGCGGGACGGGTGATGCGCAAATTCATCGTCGCAGGGTCGTGGCAATCCTGACAGCCGATGTTGTTGGTAATTTCGGAACCGAGTTCAGTATATTTTTTGTGATAATATTCTGCGATGCCAATTTTATTCATCACACGCGGAACATCGGTGCTTTTACACGTCCAGCACGTTGCCGGTTGCGGAAGTCCCGTGCGCAATGTTTTTCGAATATCTTCAATCGCGCGATAGTGTCCACGCGCTTGATTGTAATCGCGCGAGAACGCGTTACCCGCCCAAAGTATTATGGGATTCGGGTCTTCTTCGAGCAAATCGCGTGTTGCACTTCCTCCGTATTTACTTTTGAACGTTGTATCAAACGTGCTTTTGTAACTTTCAAACTCGCGCGGAAAATTTTCTCCCCACACTTCATTGCGCGGTTCCCATTCGGCGATCGGTTTTACAAGTTGGAACAGCATTTTCTCTTCACTGCGTCTTTCCATTATGGATGCGCCGAGTAATCCGATGAGAAATACTGCGACGATTGTGCCGCCGAAAATCAGCCAGCCGATTATTGGTTTTTCTTTGATGAGTTCTACTATGGGTTTCATAAAATTATTTTGTGTTTATGGTTTGAAATTTTTCTTGGTGTCTTTGTGCCTTTGTGGTAAAAGATTTTAAACACCAAGACTCAAAGGGTTTATACTTTCTCTAACTCTTTCAATGTGTTTCTTGCGCATGCAAGAAATCCCGAAGTGGCGTACGGAACCTGTTGTTCAATCAGCAATCGTAATTCGTTTATAAAATCTTTTTCTTTCTTGCAAATGGTGGAAAGAACTTTCATTGAATGAACTTTTACTGCAATAGTTTCATTCGGTGAAGAAAGAAAATCAAAACAGATAGTCGCAACTCTTCCTAACAGTTTTCCCGGAATTTCCATTGTCGTTAAGATGCGAACCGTATTGCGTTTTACCGCTGCGTACAAATCCGGCGTTGAAAGATATTCCAGCATTTCCTTCAAATATGGTTGAACAAGTTGCGGATGGTTCTCGTTACATTCATTCACAATCCACGCCGCACGTTGAGTTACACGATATTCATTCCCGAAAAACAAATCCATCAATTCGCGAAATCGTTTTTTGTCATTGCCGATGTAGTCCGCAATTTTTCGCGTTTGTCTTTTTGAATGTTCTTTCAAAATTTCTTCGCGGAGATTCATACGATGTTTATTCACTTGGGATTATTGAAATTATTGGAATAACAATAATCCCAAGTGAATCATTTCTTCAAAACTTTTTCCATCCATTCCGGAATTACTGATGTCAATCTCGGAACACGCGCGTAGGGAGCAGAAGCCAAACTGTTTACTCTTCCGTGCGGTGTTTCGCGATGGCAGTCCCAACACAGATGTCCGTTCCCAACTTTGTAATTTTCTCCCGTAACATTTTTTATGGAAATATTGTGAATCAAATTTTGATGACATCGCTGGCAATTGTTTTGAATGGCGACAATTCCCGCGGCTTTCACGTGGATGACCTGCGGTTCCAAACGAAACGTAAACATAAACGAGTGACGCAATCCATCCTGCGCTTTGAATAAATATTTTTTCAAAACATTATCGTGCGGAACGTGGCAATCGTTACACGAAGCAACGCGCGCATGACTTCCGTGCTGCCACGTTGCGTATTGCGGCGACATCACATGGCAATTTACACACGCTTTCGGGTCATCGGATAAGTAGGATGTAGCATTAGAAACGCGCAGGACGGTAAAACCGATTCCGAGCAACGTTCCAAACACAAGCGTTGCCGGTAATCGCCATTCCAATGGAGGAAAGAAAAAATGGAAAACTTTTTCAAACGGAGAAAATATGTTCAAGAGAAATCGCTTCATTCAGAATAATTTTTCAGCGAGAATATAGGAGAAGTTTTTGTTTTTTGTAAAATGTGGTTGATGAACGGTTCGAAGGAGTGGTGGTGGGCGGAATTTGACTGGCCGTTTATGGTTTAAGAAAACGCATACTTCAAATCACATTTTCCACCAACTCTTCCACCGCATCGTACGGCGTACGTTGGTGCGAGAGAACAGAAGCAATTTCGTTTCTCAACATCGTTTCGCGCGACTCATTCCAAAAATTTTGGTGGAGTTTTTCGGTAACAAGTTCGCGGATGCGTTCTTCAATGCGTTCACTCCGTTTATTCGTGAGTTGGTTTGTTCGTTCAAGCGAAGTTCGGTGTTTTGTAATCATCTCTGCAATTTTTTCAATTCCTTTCCCTTCATTTCCCACCGTAGAAATAACATCGGGAATCCACGTTTCTTCCGTGTGCTGCGCGTAACGAGTTGCTAATCCCAAAACAGTTTTAATAGACATAACTGCTTGTTCCGCCCCCGGTCTATCGCTTTTGTTCAGCACAAAAAAATCTGCAATCTCCATCAATCCCGCTTTCATTGCTTGAATTGAATCGCCGCTTTCGGGAACAAGCACCACAACGGTTGTATCTGCTGCGCTCACAATATCGAGTTCCGATTGTCCAACGCCAACGGTTTCAAGCAGAATAATTTCAAATCCTGCGGCATCAAAAATATCTGCGGCTTCTTTTGTTTTTTTTGAAAGTCCTCCCAACGAACCACGCGATGCCATTGAACGAATAAAAACATTCGCGTTCATTTCCACATCGGTCATTCGCACTCTATCGCCAAGCAATGCTCCTCCGGTAAACGGACTTGTCGGGTCAACTGCGATGATGCCAACTTTTTTATTTTGATTTGCGTAGAGGAAAGCAAGTTTATTTGTGATGGTACTTTTTCCCGCTCCCGGCGGACCGGTAATTCCAATTCGGTAAGCGTTTCCTGTTTTCGGAAATAGTAAACGCAAAAGTTCCAATGCTTGCGGCGATTCGTTTTCGACGAGAGAAATACCTCGTGCGATTGAACGGCGTTCTCCAATCTGTATTTGTTCTGCAAGTTGGGAAATATTCATTTTCAACGAAATGCAAAATTAAAAATGAAAAGTTAAAAAATAGAAAACATTTTTCATTTTTCACTTTTCATTTTTAATTGTTTGAAATATTCAACTGTTCGATTCAATCCTTCTTCAACCTTTACCGTTTGTTTCCAACCAAGTTTTTCAGAAATTTTTTTAGAAGTAAGAACGCTGCGTTTTTGTTCTCCCGCTTTTGCTTCGCCGTGTTTTTCTTCTGCGTTGGAGTTACAAATTTTTTTTATTGTGTTGAAAAGTTCATTCACGTTTGTTTCAATTCCCGTTCCGATGTTGTATTCGGTAGAAGCGGAATCATTCAACACGAGAAGATTTGCTTGCACAACATCTTCCACGAAAACATAATCGCGCGTTTGCATTCCATCGCCGTTGATAATCGGTTGTTCGCCTTTCAACAATTTCGATGCAAAGATTGCAACAACTCCCGCTTCGCCCATTGTGCTTTGTCGCGGACCATACACATTTGCGTATCGAAGCGCAGTATAATTCAAACCAAAAACTTGATTGTAGTAGAATAAATATTTTTCCGTTGTAAGTTTTGCAATACCGTACGGAGAAAGCGGTCTTTGCGGATGTTGTTCATCGGCGGGAAAATAATCTTGTTCGCCGTAAATTGCTCCGCCAGTTGAGGCGAAAATAAATTTCTTCACATCGTATTCTTTGCAACATTCCAGTAAATTTATACCGCCGAGAATATTTATTTGTGCATCAAAACTTGGGTCTGCAACAGATTTTCGTACATCCATTTGCGCTGCGTGATGATTCACAATGTCGGGACGAAATTCTGCAAACACGCTTTGTAATTCTTCCGAACGAATATCTATCTTAAAAAATTTCGCTTTCGGATTTACATTCTTTTCAAATCCCGTTGAAAGATTATCAACAACGGAAACGTTATGTCCAGCATTGATATACGCATCAACAATATGTGATGCTATAAATCCTGCACCACCGGTTACAAGTATTTTCATTTTTATTTCAATAGTTGTCTTCCCTCGACTTCGCTCGGGATGACTATTTTGTTCGTCACGCTGAGCGAAGTCGAAGCGTTAATCCGCGTGAAGTGAAAAACCAAAAATGCGTGAGAGTTCTCCGGTGAGTCGAGTGCGGTCGAATTTCATAATGTACTCTTCGCTCGGAAGAGGAAGAATACTCGTTTCAAATTGCTGGTGCAAACGAAAGAGCGTGTTCGACATTCCTTCAATATCATTTGGTGCAACGATAAATCCTGCGCCGGAATCTTCAATCATTTGTTTCAAATATCCATCGGGAACATTTGCGAGAATCGGTTTTCGCGCGCCAAGATATTCGTACACTTTCCCCGGCGATTGCGTGTCATTATCAACAGAAAGAAACAACACGTCAGAAGTGCATAAACGTTGAACACATTCGCGATGACTGACATAACCGGAAAATGAAACGACATTTTGCAATTGCATTTTTTCAACAAGTTTTTTGTCTTCTTCGCGTTCCTTGCCGATAAACTCGACGGAAATTTTTTCATTCAACTTCGGATGTGATACAAATAATTTTTGTAAACCCCGCAGCAACGTGTGCGGCTTTCTTCCACCGTAAAAAACTCCTGCATGTGTAATTTTTAGTTTCTCGCTGAATGGCGTTGACACATCACTCGGAAAATCTTCCGGGTCAAATCCTTGCGAGAGAATCACAATGTCTTGATAACTCAAGTGATGATGTTTTTTCAAAATCAATTCTTTTACGCGGCGATTGGTGGTAAGAATTTTCGTCGCTTTCTTCAACACTTTTTTTTCCAACCGAAAATTCAAATAACGATGAAGCGGCGTTGGATAATATTTGAACGGATTGTTGAGCCACGAATCGCGGTAATCAATAATCAGCGGGACGTTGAATTCTTTTTGCAATTCGTGACCGATGAGAAAATCTGTCCACGGCGGAGCTGTTGCAAAGACGAGTTCAAATTTTTTCTGTTGAAATAATTCCCGCGCAACATTCAACGCTTTGTTCTTCCACAAAATTTTATTGTCGGGAATAAAAACTGAGTCACTTCCGAATTGAAAAATTTTGCGCACAAATTCCGATGGCATTTCGACCGTTCCTTTTTTTCGGAACAACCAATTCGGGTCAAGCGAACCAACGCGTACGATATCAATTTCTTTGTCTTTTATTTCATCGAGCAAACTTTCGTCTTGTGCAAAATATCCCGTCGGCGTTACAGTCAACACTGTTGGTTTCCATCCGAATTGCGGAAGATATTTTAAAAATTTTAAGGTTCGTTGCACACCACTCATTCCCATTGGAGGAAAGTAGTAGGCTATGACGAGTATGTTGCGGAGTTCGTTCATAACAAATTGGTTGGTGGTTGGAGATTTGCGGTTGGAGAAAAAAATAATTTCACAAACCCCAAACCTCAAACCACGACTAACTCCTTCCTCGTTTGCGTTAAAACCTTGCATCCATCTTTTTCCACAACAACAATATCTTCAATTCGTATTCCGCATAGTTCGGGAACATAAATTCCGGGTTCAATCGTAATTGCCATTCCGGTTTGCAGTGTGTGTTTGCTTGTTGGAGAAAGTTTTGGCGCTTCGTGAATTTGCAAACCAACGCCGTGTCCCAGCGAGTGATTAAAATATTTCCCGTAGCCTTTTTTGCGAATATAATTTCTTGCTACGCTATCAATTGCTTTCGCATCCTTTCCGTTTTTCACTGCATCAATGGCGTGTTGCTGCGCATCTTTTACAACTTGATAGACATTTTTTATCTCGCTCGAAATTTTTCCAACGCCGACTGTTCGCGTCATATCGGAATGATAACCATCAACAACAGTTCCGAAATCAAGTACCAGCATTTCGCCGCGTTTGATTTTCTTTTGCGATGAACGTGCGTGCGGTAATGCTCCCCGCCAACCGCTTGCAACAATTGGCTCAAACGCATCTGTTTCTCCGCCAAGAATTTTTTGCAAGAAAGAAATTTCTGCGGCGAGTTCGCTTTCTGTCATCCCAATTTCTATTGCAGAAAGAATTTCCGTGAAAACATCGTCAGTAATTTTTATTGCTTTCTTTAGTGAAACGAGTTCCGTTTCATCTTTGATTGAAGTAAACTTCTCAAAAACATTTTCCAGCGGAATAAATTTTGTGTGCGGAAAAGTTTCAACAAGTTTTGCATGTTCTGCGAATGAAAGCGTGTTTTTATCGAAGCCAATGTTTTTTATTCCACGCAATATTTTTTTCTCTTTGATAAACTCAATCAAATTGTCCCGCGTGATAAAAACTTTCCATCCGTTAAGTTCGGATTTTATTTGTTCTTTATAGCGACCGTCGGTGAAGAAAAGGTTAGGGGTTTGCGGTTTGGGGTTCGAGTTTTTTAAAATGATTCCCAATCCGTACGAGCCGGAAAAATTGGAAACGTACCGAAGATGCGGAAGAAACGAAATGAAAATTGCATCCACGTTGTGTGAATGCAATTCATCGCGTAACGCTGAAATTCTTTTTGAAAATGGTGAAGTCAAATTGTTATAATTCTTTCTTTAAATTTATATGTCATTCTTATTATGTTATCGACATCACCCTACTTTTCAGTTACGCGATACGGTTGCAACAGTTGTTACGTTTCCGTCAATTCCGATTTTTCTAACTCTCGGTATCCACGCACTACGCACTTCGAGATTTTCAGGAGTTACATCATGCCACTCCAACACATACACTACACCGTGAAACACTGCAACGCCTGTAGGTGTCCAAGGACTTGTTGTCTGAAGAATGGTTGTTACTTTACCTTGAGGAGTTATCTTGAGTACGCTGCGACTTCCAGTTGCAGCAATATAAATAGTTCCTGTTGAGTCAACAGCCAATCCACGACAATAGGAAGGCGAGGTTTCCAATGGTAAATCGTTGCCGCTTTTTCCAATATAGGTCGCAATGATTGATACAGTTCCACTCATCGTAATCTTTCGGATTGTGTTAGCGTTAGCATTACTCGCCTCAGTGATATAAAGTGAGCCGTCACCACCGACAGTAATACCGCTGATGAATTCAAACATCTTGTCGCTTGCTAATACAGATTCTTTTCCGTCAGGAGTTCTTCGGATAATTTTTGTTGAACTGTGACGAGTATCGGCATAATAAATATTTCCGTCCTTGCCAAGAACAAGTGGAAAATCGGAACACATAATAAGAGCAGGTTTGGTGCTTTGTGGTGTTACTCTTTCAAAATACTCTCCGAAATTTTTTGGTGATTCTGCAAAGTATCCAATCGCATCAATGGTCATCCAATGAAACTTGGATGCGGGCAAATAGGTGAGCTTACCACTTGCATCAATTTTCCAAACACCTTTGCCTGTATCGGTAAAGTAAATCTGTCCATACTTATCAACTACAATTCCAGAACCTGGATGAGCAGATGCAATCGTCCCAACCAACATTTGTAAAAGTAATGTGAAAACTAAAATCAGTTTTGTCGTCATTAGGGTTGCTGCTAACTATTACACAAACGCCGCGATTCCCGTAATATCTTCGCCGATAATCAGCGTATGCATTTCGTGAGTTCCTTCGTACGTAATCACCGATTCCAAATTTGCCATGTGTCGCATCACGGGATATTCATCGAGAATTCCGTTTGCACCAAGAATCGAACGCGCGATGCGGCAAATTTCCAATGCGTGATGAATATTATTTCTTTTTGCAAACGATATTTGTTGAAAGCGAACTGTCTTGTTGTCTTTCATTCTTCCGAGTTGCAAGCACACGAGTTGCATTTTCGTAATTTCCGTAACCATATACACAAGTTTTTCTTGCGTGATTTGAAATGATGCAATTGGTTTTCCAAATTGAATACGTGACTTTGCATAACCCAAAGCACATTCATAAGCCGCCATTGCTGCGCCAATTCCACCCCACGCAATTCCGTAACGCGCTTGCGATAAACAACCAAGCGGACCTTTCAATCCTTCAACATTCGGCAGTAAATTTTCTTTTGGAATTTCGCAGTTGTCAAAAACTAATTCCGATGTTACCGATGCGCGAAGTGAATGTTTTCCTTTCATTTCCGGCGCAGTAAAACCTTTCATTCCTTTTTCGACAAGAAATCCGCGAACAACGCCATTCAATTTCGCCCACACAATTGCAACATCGGCGATTGTTCCGTTGGTAATCCACATTTTTGCGCCGTTGAGTAAATATCCGCTCGAAGTTTCTTCCGCTCTCGTAATCATTCCTCCCGGGTTCGAACCAAAATCCGGCTCCGTCAATCCGAAGCAACCTATTTTTTTTCCCGCGGCAAGTTGCGGAAGCCATTTCATTTTTTGTTCTTCATTTCCGTACGCATAAATCGGATACATCACCAAACCGCTCTGCACAGAAGCAAAACTTCTGATACCGCTATCGCCGCGTTCAAGTTCTTGCGTCATCAATCCGTACGCAACGTTGTTCAAATCCGAACCGCCGTATTTTTGCGGAAGCGTAGGACCAAACATTCCCAATTCCGCCATTTTCGGTACGAGTTCAAGTGGAAATTTTCCTTCACGGCAGCATTTTTCGATTATCGGAAGAACGTTATCATCAACAAATTCGCGCACGGTATCGCGTACGAGAATTTCTTCGGATGAAAGGAGACTTTCTATGTTGTAGTAATCAACGGGTTTTGTTTTTGGCATTGTTTTTTCTGTAGAAAAAGCGGTGATAAAATACGAAAATGTTAGAGGAAGGAATTTTGTTCACGGATTAAATTTCTTCCATAAAAGTTATCATTTGCGAAACCGTGAATGAATAATTTCCGTGAACTTGACGGCAATCGAAGAATACGGGTCAATCTCATTCGCAATAAAAATATCGCCGATGTGCCGCGCTGCTTCGCTCCACGATTGCTTGTGTTCGAGCATATCTATTTCCTGCTCGTACAGACTTTCCTCTTTTTTGAAAATCTTTTTGATGAATTTCTTTTTCATTCGTTCGGAAATCAACGCGCGAATGCCGTTTTGTGTTTCTATTTTCTTCACAACATTTTCACCCGAAACTTCAAACAACGGTCCCGCAGAATCATCATACAATGGTTTGTTTTTCGATGCTTCATTTGCTTTGTTCATCAACATCGAACGGGCGTGGTCTTGATTTTCACGAACATCTTCATCAAATTCTTCATTTGGAGGTTTGAGATTTGAGGTTTGAGGTTTCTTTAAAAGTGCGAGAACTTCTTCTTCTGTTGGCGAAGTTGAATACATTTCTTCCTCGAGTTCATTTATTTTTTCTTCAACAATTTCTTCTCGCGCAATAACCGGCGATTCATAAAATTGTTTCGGCTGTTCTTCGCGTTTAGAAATTATTGTCGCTGTCGGTTTCGCTACAAAACTTCCATTCTTCACATACACTTCTTCCAAATATTTTTGTAAATCATTGCTTGAACATTGTTCTGCATTTTCTCTTTCCGCTGCATCGTGGAGTCGCGAAGAAACAGAGGATAGATTTTTATCATCGAAAAATTTTATCAGCGCGGATGTAGAAATTGAAGATTGCGAATGAACTCCGCCGATGCTGAAGTAACGATACATTGGCTGTGTGAGTTCTGCAAGTTCTTTCACATTTCTTCTACGCGCATATTCGTAATCAAGATTTTGGAGCAACAACCGAAATTCTTCTTGCGAAAATTTTGTCATCTTGCTTTTTTCAATCACGCTTTTTGTGATTTCGCGAATGTACTCGTATTCATAAAACCCGTTGAGCAGTTCCATCAATTTTGGAGAATCAATCGTTTCGCGGCTGTTGAAAACAAAACTCGCCAACGTCCACTGCGGGCGAATAAGATAATTCAACATCAAATGAATTCCGTCATCAAGCGCATCGAGAAATTCTTTCCGCGAGAAAACATAATTCATCGTCAGAGATGATTGCAACTCGCGTTTTATTTTTTTTACACTCGGATGTTGGTACGGAAATCTGCTTGCGGCTTCTGTTTCTTTCCATTCACGGAAAAATTTTTCTTCCACTCCATGTCGAAAATAATGCTGAATGCTCGCGGGAATATCCGCTGCGAGAATTTCTTGCAACGTTACGCTTCCCCGCGAGCCGATGGTACGCGATTGCGTTATTGCCGAAAGTCGTTCGAGTTCTTGGTCAAACATAAATGTTTTTTAAAAAATAATTTTATAAATGTTACAAACTTAAAAATCCTAAATTCCAAAACACAAATAACAAACAAACCTCAAATTCTAATGCGCCAACAATTCAAGATGTTTTGTTGTTTTGAAGTCGCTCTTTGGAATTTATTTGTAATTTAGAATTTGTGTTTTTTGAATTTTAAAAAGAGTTACCCTTTCTTCATCAAATTCTTCACTCTATCAATTTCTTTTTTTGCCGAGGCTTTGAACATTGCGTCAATGCCCGGTCTATCAATGATTTGTTGATACATTTCCATCGCATTATCGAACTTGGAAAGTTTTTCGTACGATTGTCCCGCCATATACAATGATGTTGCCGTCCAATCAATTTTAGTTTTCTTCGTTACGAGGTACGGGACTTTCAAAAATTCCAAAATCGCTTGTTGATAATCGCCTTTGTAAAATTGCGCTTCGCCAATATCGTAACGCACTTCTGCCTCGATGTCGCTTCCGTAATCATCAAGGAGTTTTTGAAAATGAAGAATCGCTTGGTCGTAATATTCAAGCCGTGTATATAAAACGCCGATGTTAATTTTTTTGCTGAGAATTGATTCGTCATTCGGAAATGCCGCAATGAAGTCCCGCGTTGCTTTTAATGCCGCATCGTACAGCCGCAACGATTGAAACGCTTCTATCAAATTGCTCATTGCAAGCGGAAGAATGTCGCTCGCTTTTTCTTCGTACGTCAACACGCGCTGATATAATGTAATAGCAGAATCGAATTGTTCGTTGTTGTATGCAATGTTTCCCAGCGAAAGAATCGCGCGTGGAAGAATGTCGGCATCGGACGAAATAGAAATAACGCGACGATACATTTTTTCTGCAGAATCCGGCTTCTCCAGCGATTCATAAATTTTTCCTCGCCAATATAACGTACGAGCAACCGTTTCATCGTTTGTTTTCTTTGCAAGAATTCCATCCAGAATTTTCGATGCCGTTTGCAAATTACTTTGTCGCATAAAATATCGCGCGCGTTCAATTTCCAGTGAGGCGATTGTTATGCTATCGCTTGCAAATGTTTTTTTGAAATCATCGAACAACGGGTTTGCGCCGAGTAAATTATCCGAACGCAGTTTCGCGACAATGATTTTTTCTTGATAATATTTTTTCAGTGAATCGCTCGCCGCAGTTTTTTTCAATTCTTCATATTGTCGAATCGCCTCAACGTATTGCTCCGTTTCAAAAAGTAAATCAGCAATATTTTTCTGCGCGTTTCCTGTTGCTCCGAGTGCGCTGGCTTGACGAAAATACGCCGCCGCTAAATCGGAATTGCCCTCTTTCTTTTCCAAATTTCCCAGAGCAAAAAATACTTGTGCGGCATTGGAAGAATTATGGTCAAGCAAAAGCGCGGTTAGATAATGTTCTCGTGTTTTACTTGCATTATTTTCTGAAGAAAAAATCTCGCCAAGTTTATTATAGAGCGAGAATGAATTACCTTCGGTAAATAAATTTCTTTTCTGTTCATCAAACATTCTTTGCAGAAGAGAAATCGCTTCATCGTTTTTCTTTTCTCTCTGCAATGCTTCAAGCTCTAAACTATCTGAACTAACGGAATAATTCGTGTAGTAAAATTGCTCTCGAATATTTCTAAAAAGTTCATCGGCAGTTTTGTTGGAAGAAAAATTTTGTTCTTGAAGAAATACCAAACCTAATTCAAACATTGCTTGTGCAGAAAATTTTCCATTGGGAAATTTTTGCAACTCTTTTTCCCAAAACATTTTTGCCGAATCACCGTTGGCGTTCGATTTGTAAATTTCTCCTAAACGAAACAATGCTTCTTCCGCGCTTTCCGTTGTGGGAAATTGTTCTGCGACTTGCAAATATGTTTTTTTCGCCGTATCAATTTGTCCACTTTGTTCAAACGTTTTTGCTAATGAAAGAATTACTTCATCTTTTTTAGGAACTAACGGAAACGAAGCAAGTAAATTTTCTACAACGAGCGGCAATTCTTGTAGAGAAATCGTTTTCCTTCGAAGTAGAAATCGAGCGAATGCCGCTTCGTGTGCAAAACGATGAGAGGGAAACTGTTTTAGAAATTCTTCGTACAAAGAAATCGCATCCTTGCTCTCCGCTCCACGCTCCACGCTCCACGCTCGGAAAAACATTGCTTCTGCTTTTTTTTCACTCGCAAGTTCAGTCTTCAAAGCATTTTCAAATTGTTGCGCAGCGGCAGAATAATTTTTGAAATCGTTGAAATAAATTTCGCCAAGACGAAACGCAACAACGCCTTTATTTCCGCCGCCAATCGCATCGCCGACGAGTAAAGCAAGTTTTTCTACAGCAACGCGATAATCTTTTTGTAAATATGTTTGAATAAATTTTGCTCGTTGTTCTGCGCTGTCAATTAATTCACTTGAAGGAAATAGTTTCTTCATCGAAGAATATTTTACAATGGCTTTTTCGTATTCGTGAAGCGAATCATCGCATACGGCAATTGCAAAGAAAACGTCATCGGAAAAAGTGTGTTGGGGAAATTTCTCATCAAACAATGAAAATACTCTCCGCGCTTCTTCGTAATGTTCAGTGTGTTCCAGCAAGACTTTTCCCGCGCGGTATAATGCAACGGGAGAATTTATGTTATCATTACAAAGCGTGGCAAGTTGTTCGTACACATTTGCAGAAAGAGAAAAATCTTTATTCGCTTCCGCGCTTTCTGCAAAGTGTTTCAATGCGATTTTTTTCAGCGAATCATTCCCTTGCGTAATTGCTTTCTGAAAATATTCTTTCGCTTTGGAAAACTTTTTCCCTTTTGATGATGCAATTCCGGATTGAATCAAAACATTTGTTCTCAGTTCACTCGAAGGAAATTTTTGCAAGAATTGTTCGTAATACGCAAGCGCATTCGTTTCATCATCGAGCGCGAGAAAACTATTTCCCGTTTCAACCATCGCTTCCTCACCAACATCAATCGAATCTTTCATAGCTTTTTTGAAAAAATCAATCGCTTCCAAATATTTTTCTTTTTGCTGCGAAAGTTTTCCGAGTTCGAACTGTGCGCGATAAGCCGATGGCGACGTAGAAAATTTTTCTAACACCGCGCGAAACGATTTTTCTGCATCGTCGAACTTTGCGAGATGTATATTTAAATTTCCGAGTGCGAGCAATGCTTCTGCTTGAATGGATTTGTCGCCGCTTTCGTTCGCAATTTTTTGCAACTCACTTTCCGCCATACGCACATTTCCCGCATCAATGGAAAGCGAAACGAGCCGCAATCGCGCTTTTGGAAACGCTTTCGAGATTGCATAATCGCGTGTGATAGTTTTCAAAACGCGCTGCTCATTTTCCGTGTCGCCCAAACGCCGGTAACAGTTGCTTGCTTTCAATAACGCATCGGGGACTGCAGCGTCATTGGGAAAAAATACTTTCAATCGCTCGTACGCATTCGCCGCTTCTTTCACATTATTTGTGCGTTCAAACATTTCTGCAACATACATCCACGCTTGCGGCGCTTTGGGATTAGTGGAATTACTCAACGCAAAATTTTGAAATGTCGAACGCGCTTCGTCAAATTGTTTCAGTTGAATTTGGATTTGCCCAACGTAAAATTTTGCTTCAACAGCATTTGCCGACGAAGAATATTTTTCAGAAAAGCGTTTAAATTGCTCAAGAGCGAGGTCGTAACTCTTATCTTCGTAGAGTTTAACTGCGAGTTTGAATTCGGCGTTCTCCTGCGCATCCTGACCGGGCGCAACGAGTGAAAACGAAAAGAGAAAAAGGAAAAAATATACGAGAGGAAGTTTCATAATTGCGGGCAAAATTACAAAAACATAACGGCTTTCTAAAACACGCGAGGTTTGATTCGCGATTTATTTTGTATTTTCTCCGCCGAAATGAAATCGCAACCGCTCATATCCATTATTCTATGCACGTTCAATCGCAAACATCTCGTTGAACGCGCGATTCATTCTGTATTTGAGCAAACGTATTCGAATTGGGAATTGCTCATTATTGACGATGGAAGCACGGACGGTTCGGAAAAAATTTTACTTCCGTTGGTAAAAAAAGATAAGAGAATAATTTATACTCGCCACGCGAACAAAGGACTTGCATTATCGCGAAATATTGGTTTGCAATTATCGAAAGGAAAATACATTTGCTTTCTCGATTCCGATGATGAATATGAACCGAATCACATTGTGAAACGGCTTTCGTTTCTCGAAGAAAATTCTCTTGATGGAATTTTCGGAGGAATGAAAATCGTTGGGCCGAAAGAAAAACATTTTGTTCCCGACGCTATGAATCCGAAAAAGAAAATTCATATTTCAAAATGTCATTCTGCGGGAACGCTGTTTGTGAAAAGAAAATGCCTTGTTGCACTCAAAGGATTTCGGAACATTTCTTTCGCGGAAGACTTCGATTTGATTGCGCGATTGCAAAAAAAATATATCGTGAAGCGGGTTTCGTTTCCAACGTACATTTATCACGTTGATTCTGATAATCGGCTGTGCGATTTGTTTGAAGAAAAAGGCGAGAAAGGAATTTTACAATTTCGCAACTCGTAACTTGTTTTCAACTTCTTCAATAATTATTTTCGCATCATCAATCGGGTTTTCGGAAAACGGAACTGAAAATTGCTGATTTACTTTTGTCGTTAATCGCATTGCCGCGTCTCGTGATTCTTCAGAAAAAGAAACATCGGTTTGCAAACTCTTCAATTGATTCATCGCATCATTTCCCCATTTCTTTTCCGGAAAATATTCGAGGAGGTACGTAATTGCAATTCCACACGCACGACGGGCGCACACACGAACCATTCCCTCGTTACCGATTGATACGGCGTGTTTCGCCGTGGTAAATTCTTTTTCGATAAGCGAGACGACTTCTTCGTTTGTTTTCATTTACGGAATAAAAAAAGAGTATCCTTTGCAAAATACTCTTTAGGGTAAAATCAAAAATGTTATTTCGGACTCCATTTTATCTCTTCGCGCCCTTCTAATTTATTTGCCCACCGCGCAAGGACAAAGAGAAAATCGGAAAGCCGGTTGATAAAAATTACAGGTATGTCGCCAATGGATTCTTCTTTGGACAATTGAACCACTACTCGTTCTGCGCGGCGACAAATAGTCCGGGTAAAATGTAGATAGGAAGCAACGCCCGTGCCTCCCGGGAGAATAAAACTTTTTAACGGCTCGAGTTGGGGTTCGATGGAGTCAATATATTTTTCCAACTGCTCAACATCTTCCGTCGAGATTCGGTGAATTTTCGTTGTTGCATCAAGCGGCGTTGCTAAATCTGCTCCGAGAACAAATAAAACCTCTTGTAACTCTTCCAGAATTCCATCCAACTCTTCGGGAGGCCACATTGAACGACAAATCCCGATGACGGAATTTAACTCATCCACCGTACCGTAGGCTTCGATACGAAGTGTTGATTTAGAAACACGCTTCCCTCCATACAGCGACGTCTCTCCTTTGTCACCGGTTTTTGTGTAAATCTTCATTTAGGTTGGAGGTTGTTGGTTGGGGGTTGGAGGAAATAAAACAAACCTCAAAGCACCAACCACAAACCGAACTGTTTACTTTGCGATAGTAGAATACTCGTAATAATAATGCGCGGAGGTTTTAATTCCACCAAAAAAATTATCGAGAGAAATAAATTCGTTTGGAGCGTGGGCATTCTCATCGGGCAAACCAAAACCGAGAAGAACGGTATCGAGTCCGAGAATTTTTTTGAAATTGGTTACAATGGGAATTGAACCCCCTTCCCGCTGGTATAATGGTTTCTTCCCAAAACCTTTTTCGAGCGCAATAACTGCCGCACGAACACCGGGCGAATCAATGGGGGTAATTGCCGCTTCCCCTCCGTGTAAATAGGTAACTTTTACCTGAACAGTTTTCGGCGCTATCTTTTTAATATGTTTCCCAAACAGGGTCGCGATTTTTTCTGCTGATTGATTTGGAACAAGGCGCATCGAAATTTTTGCATACGCTTTCCCGGGAAGAACAGTCTTTGCCCCTTCGCCGGTATATCCGCCCCATATTCCGTTGCACTCTAATGTTGGACGAGCCCATCGTCGTTCGAGCGTTGTGAACCCCTTTTCGCCATATAACTCTTTCACGCCAAGAAACTTTGCATATTGGCTATCTTTAAAAGGAAGTTTTGCAAACGAATTTCTCTCTGCTTTCGACAGTTTGAGAACATCATCATAAAAACCGGGAATAGTTACGCGTCCATTTTTATCGTGCAACGATGCTATGATTTCTGACAATGCCTGAATCGGATTATGCACAGACCCGCCAAAAACGCCGCTGTGCAAATCGGTGTTCGGTCCGGTAACTTCTATTTCGCAATATGCAAGTCCTCGTAATCCGTAGCAAATGGTCGGTACACCGTGCGCAAACATTGAAGTATCGGAAATCAAAACAACATCGGCGGCAAGTTTTTTCTTATTCGCAGAAACAAATGCATCGAGATTCGGACTCCCCACTTCTTCTTCCCCTTCGATAATCACTTTGAGATTTAAAGGAAGTTTGCCTTCATTTTTCAGTACTGCTTCAATCGCTTTCAAATGAATGAACACTTGACCTTTATCATCGGCAGAACCGCGTGCAAAGAGTTTTCCTTCTCGAACACTCGCTTCGAAGGGGGGCGATTTCCATTCATTCACGGGGTCTTCCGGCTGTACATCGTAATGGCCGTATAACAGTATCGTCGGTTTCCCGGGGGCATGCAACCAATCTGCATACACAACAGGGTGACCAGCAGTCGGAGCGATGCTAACATTTTCCATCCCAATCGCTTTGAATTGATTAGCAACCCACTGAGAGCACCGAAGAACTTCGCCTTTTCTGTTTGGCTGCGAACTTACGCTGGGAATGCGGAGAAATTCAGCGACCTCTTTGAGGTAACGCTCTTTATTCGATTCGATATATTGTAATGTTTGTTGCATGTTCGGTCTCGTATAATTATTTTTCGAATAGTGCGTTCACCGGAACAATTTTTATCGCACCTTTATTGATGTTCAGGAGATGGTTGACGATATCTTTGTCTTCCTCCAGTATCGCGTCGGGAACTTTGGAAGCATATTTAATCGGAGATTCTGCGTTGGTGAGAATCTTCTCTTTTAACTCATTTGCATTTCCCGCAACGATCGCTACTTTTGCATTTTTGAATTGGAGATGTTTTTTTATAACATCGTTGACATCTTTCACGGTCATTGACTTTAATTCTTTTTCTAATCTGTCAACAAAAAATTCCGTGTTGTAAAATTTGGAATCGAGTTCAAATCCTAATCTCCTGTTTTGTGTTTGCACCCAGAGTTTGGAATAGTTCATCAGAAAATCACGCGTGGTTTCAAATTGTTCTTTCGTCAAACCATTTTCGCACAATTTTTTCAACTCGCGTATTGCTTCGCGTAAACTGAAATGTGCATCTTCCGGTTTTGTCGGGCGAATCCAGATGCTGAAAAATTGTTGGCGACGCGGTACGCACGGAAGCATAAAGCGTGTTCCTCCATCTTGAATAAAATTTTCTGCATACGAATAATCTCCGTAATTAATTCCCCGCTCACCGCGGATTTTATTCATCAGCACGCCATTAAATGTTCGGTGTTCCCCGAAGTACGAATTGGCAACCATCAACGCATAAAAATCTTTATCTGCTCTTGTAACAGAAACGGGAAAGCCAACGGAAATTGCCGTGGCGATGGATTGTTTATCAACGATGGTAACTTCCAAATCGTTGATTGGGTTAGCTTTCGGAAGTTCTACGACGTTATTTTTACCTTCGGGAAGTGAAGCAAAATCTTTTTTCATCCTCTCAAGCAGTCCCTTCGAGTAACCGCCGGCAATGCCGATTGTTAAATTTGCCTGCGTGTAATTTGTTTTGTAAAACACTTTGATATCCTCGAGCGTTGTTGCTGTAATTCCTTGCACGGTTCCAACATTCGTCCATCCATACGGGTGATTTTCGTACAACATTCCTTGCATTGCTTGTTTTCCGAGTTCTTCGTCGTTCGTGCCGCGTAACGTTGTTTTCAGGTAATTCATCCCGTCTTCCTTCAAGCGGTTGTAATCTTCTACGTCGAAACGGGGATGGAGAATCAAATCGGAAAATATTTTATAAAAATTATCCAGATGGTCACGATGGGTTTCTCCGATGAAGGTGGTTACTTCTTTATCCGCAACAACATCAATTTGCGTTGCCCAAGGATACAGTTTATCAATCACTTGTTTGTACGTGAGCTCCTGCGTTCCGCCTTGCGCTATCAAATATGCAGTAAAGGCGTTGATCCCTTCCTTGCCTTTAACATCATTGATGCTTCCTGTGCGAAACTGGATGCGGAAGGTAATAATCGGAGATTTCTCGCTACGCATTTCCACAATGCGCATCGAGCTTGAGAGTGCTGTTGACATAAATAAAAATATGGTAAGAAGAAAAATTGTCGTTTTCATTTGGAATCCTCCTGCGTCAGCGTGAGTATGGTTCGGTTTTCTTTGGTGAAATATTTTTTCGCCACGGTCATAATATCTTCGGCGGAAACTTTGGCGTACATCTGATAGATACGATTGATGCTTTCGTGGTCGCCAGTGATTTGCAAATAATTCCCGACGGTAACGGCAACGGCGTCGGCATTATTTAATCCCATCGCAAATTGGTACTTCATATGCGATTTTACGTTCGCAAGTTGTTCTGCGGAAACGGGTTTTGTTTTGGCTTCATCCAGTGCAGCATAAATTGCGTTCTGTACTTTTTCTATGTTCGTTTTGTCCTTTATGCGGGAAAGAACGACGAACAGCCACGGGTCGCGGTGATTTTGATAACTGCCGTCCACAAAATCCACAAGTTGTTCTTCAACCACTAATTTTTGAAACAGAGAAGAGCTTTCGGAAAAATACAACTGCGAGAGAACATCGAGCGCAGGAATATCCACTTCTCTGTCGTTGAATGCAGGAACGTGATAACCAATCGCAAGCATCGGTAACGTTGGAGTTTTCCACGTCATCGAAATTACTTTCTCTGCTGTTTGCGGCGGCTCTTGCGGAACTTCGGGACGTTTCGCCGTTCCCCGTTTCCAATCGCCATAATATTTTTTCGTCAGGTCAACCAATTTCGTTTGGTCGAAATCGCCAACAACAACCAAAAAACAATTATCGGGGCGATACCATCTATCAAAAAATTGCAAACTGTAATTATACTGGTTCGGCATATCTTTTATATCGTCTAAAAAACCGATGGTCGTATGTTTATACGTGTGTGTGGTAAACGCCGCATCTTGTAATTTTTCAAACATCGAAAGCATCGGGTTGGAATAACTCTTATTGTATTCCCCCATAATTGCTCCCGCTTCGGTCTTGAAATCTTCTTCGGCGTATTTCAAATTTTTGAACCGGTCGCTTTCAATATCCATAATCGTTTCCAGCGCGGAGGAACTTGCAACAAGGTGATACGCCGTCCAATCGTCGTCGGTAAAGGCGTTTGCGTCGCTGCCGAGTTTTTTCACCGCATCATTATATGCATGCGCGGAATATTTTTCGGTTCCGCGAAACATCATATGCTCAAAGAAATGCGCGAAACCGGACTTTCCGATTTCCACTTCATTGCGGGAACCGGTACGCACCACCGTGTAATACGCAACAATTCCCGGGCTTTCGTACGGAATTGAAATGAGCGTCAAACCGTTTTCTAAAACGACTTTGTTGACGGGATACGGAAAAATTTTGCTCTCATCGGAAGCATAGGTTGTTACGAACATAAACAGAAAAGACAAAAATAAAAGTGAAGATTTCAATCGAAACATATCAGTCTCCATAAATAAAAAAATAATTTGGGGCGAAAAGATACAAAAATGTAATTTGAATGAGAAGGTGCGTCGAAGTTATTCTTTGCTTTCGGGAAATGCGCCGGTTTTCAAATATACTTCGAGCATTTCTTTTGAAAACATTGCCGGATGACCGCCCCAAACCACATTGCCTTTTTTATCAATGACGAACATATTGGGAATGGAAGAAACTCCGTATGCGCTGAAGGTTTTATCCTGATTATCGAGCGCAATAGATGCTTTCATTTTATTTTTTGCAAGAAAGGGTTCCACGACCTCTTTCTTTTCATCGGAGAGCGAAAGGAAAATGACGCTGTCGCTTTTGAATTGGTCCACGAGTTCATTCATATGCGGAATGATTCTTCTGCACGGTCCGCACCACGTCGCCCAGAACTCGAGCACGAGCGTTTTTCCTTCGTAGAAATTTTTTCCTTTAGCGGCTTTTACTTCACCTTGCAACCATTGGGCAATTTCAACCTTCGGCGCTTTTGCAGATTCTTCTTTCTCTCCCGAAAAAGAAACGTTGGTGAGGAGAAAGAGAAATATTATTGAAACGATGAATATTGATTTTTTCATAATTGATTTTCCTGCTTAAATAAAAATGCGGGGAAAAGATAGTGAAATTGTCAGAGAAGAAAAGATACGGCGGTGGGTATTTCTTCTGCGCGTATCTGTTTAAGAATTCGCTTTCACAACCTTTTCGATATCTGCGGTCAATTTTTCCCAATCTGCATATAACCAACTGACATCCTCGCTGAGTTTTTTGAATTCCGTGGTTACAGATTTCACCTGTTCCGCATTTGTATAAAAATTCGGGTCGCTCATCAGTTTCTCACATTCGCTTTTTCTTTCTTCCTTCGTTTCAAGTTCCTTTTCTACTTTGTGCAACTTTTCTTTCAGCGTTTTTGTGAATTTTGAAATCCGCTGGCGTTCTTCCGCTTCCGCACGTTTCATTTCATTCGTCCGCGCTCGAGATTGGTTTTGTGATTGCGGTTTTACGTTCGCTTGTTCAATTTCTTTTTTCTTTGCCGCGAGATATTCCGAAACATTTCCGATGTATGTTTTTGCTGAGTGGTTTTTCACTTCCACAACTTTATTGACAATCGTGTCAAGAAAATGTCTGTCGTGTGAAACGATGATGTACGTTCCGTCAAATTTTTCCAGCGCATCCTGCAATATTTTTTTGGAACGCATATCTAAATGATTGGTCGGTTCGTCCATCACCAATAAATTCGCGGGTGAAAGCAACATTCTTGCCAACGCCAAACGACTTTTTTCTCCGCCGCTTAACACACGAACTTTTTTCATTACATCATCACCGCGAAATAAAAAACTTCCGAGAAGTGTTTGCAATCGTGTTCTCGATTCGCCGGAGGAAAGTTCTGCCGCGCTTTCATACACCGTTTTGTTTCCATCGAGTTCATCCGCTTGATGTTGGGCGAAATAGGCAATGGCTGCATTGTAACCAACGATGCGTTCGCCGGAAGTTAATTTTTCCACTCCCGCAATTATTTTGGAAAGTGTTGATTTTCCCGCGCCATTCACCCCGACGAAGGCAATTCTATCGCCGCGTTCAACCATAAAATTTAAATTCGTAAGAACGAGATTATCGCCATACTTCTTTGAAATACTTTTCAACTCCATTACCACCTTCCCCGATGGCGGCGGTGAGGGAAAATGAAATCGTATTCCGCTTTCTTCATCTTCAATTTCGATGCGTTCCACTTTATCCAATTGTTTGATGCGGCTTTGCACCTGTCGTGCTTTCGTTGCTTTGTACCGGAATCGTTCGATGAATTGTTCGGTTTGTTTTATTTGCGACTGTTGATTTTTGAACGCGGCAACGACCAACGCTTTTCGCGCAACTGATTCCGTTTCGTAAAAAGAATAATTGCCGGAATACTCTTCAAAGTTTCCATTCACGATTGCAAGCGTTCGTTTCGTCATATTATCGAGAAATGCGCGGTCGTGGGAAATTAACACTATCGCGCCTTCATACGAACGCAAGTAATTTTCCAACCATTCCAGCGATTCAATATCGAGATGATTTGTCGGTTCATCAAGAAGAAGTAGCGAAGGATTTTTCAATAAAAGTTTTGCGAGAGAAATTCGCATTTGCCAACCGCCGCTGAACTCATTGCAATCGCGCCCGAAATCTTCAACGGAAAAACCAAGCCCCATCAATACTTTTTCCGTTTTGGAACGAATACGAAATGCGTCGAGCGCTTCGAGTTTGTGTTGAAATTCTCCTTGCAATTCAATCAAATCGTTGAACTCCGGATTTTCGTGCGATGTGTTTTGCAGTTGCAGATGTATTTCTTCTAAATCGCTTTCGATTTTTTTTACATCATCAAAAGCGGATTCGGTTTCTTCAATTAAACTTCGTCCTTCGAGATGTTCGGTTTCTTGCTGCAAATAACCGATGGAAACGTACTTCGCTTTTTGTACAATGCCGGAATCCGGTTCTTGCTTTCCGATAAGAATTTTCATCAGCGTTGTTTTGCCCGCGCCGTTTGAACCGACTAAACCGATTCTGTCGTTCGCGTTGATGTAAAACGAAACGTCTTCAAATAAATATTCGCCGCCGAATTGTATGGAAATGTTTTGGAGGGATATCAAGTAATTTTAGATTTTATATTTAAGATTTTAGATTGGAAAGTTTATTCACTTGGCATTATTGGTATTATTGAAATTGGAATCTGTTCAATCACAATAATCCCAAGTGAATTATATTGTTGTAAAATTTGGCGGTGTAATGTATGTGAGCATTTGAATTTTGTCCACCATCGTTCGTTGAAATTTGCGAGCGTCGTTTTCATCTTTGTAAAAGCCATACATCGCCGAACCGCTTCCCGAAAGCGAAACGTATTCTGCGCCGGAAAGATAAAATCCTTTCCGCAAATCTCTGATGAGTGGAAATTGTTCGAAGATGGGTTCTTCAAAATCGTTATCCAAATGCTCGCGCAGTTGTTCCATATCGTGAATGTTTTCCAACAAAATTTCTTTGATGGATTTTTTGTAATCATCTTTCACTCGCACGTGTTGATACGCCCATTTCGTAAATATTTGTTCGTTGGGAAAAAGTACAACAATCCAATACGGAACGGTAAACGGAAAATATTCCAACACTTCGCCGCGTCCGGTTGCATACGCAGTTCCATCGAGTAAAAAATACGGAACATCGGAACCAAGTTTGAGCGCGAGTTCACGAAGTTTTAAAAACGGAACGGGAATTTTCCACAACTCGGAAAGCGCGAGAAGAACCGTTGCCGCATCGGAACTTCCACCGCCAAGTCCTGCGCCAACAGGAATTATTTTATTGAGTTTTATATCAACGCCGCGATGTATGTTTGTTTCTTGTTGAAATAACATCGCCGCTTGCACGCAGAGATTTCCTGCGTCAAGCGGAATGTTTTCATTGGCGCACGAAATAGAAATTCCTGCATCACACGCCGTCAATTCAATTTCATCAAACAAATTGATGCGATGAAAAACTGTTTCAATGTCGTGAAAGCCATCGGCACGTTTTCTGAGAACACGAAGACCGAGATTGATTTTAGCGTACGCGCGGAGGAGCAAGAGAGATGTTAAGTTATCTAAATGATACGAAACGCCATTGTAGTTCCGTCATCAAAGGTTGTGAATTCAATATCGTCATTGGTTTTGTATTTAGCTTGTACATATTGCAATTTTTCTTTTAACGCAGTTAATGAGGTTTCAGTCATTGTTTTATAAATATCTGCGGATGCGCCTTGGAAGATTTCTACTTTACCTCTTTTGGAAAATCTCGGAAGTCTAAAATCATTCCCCTTGAAATTTTTTGTTTTCGGTTGCCAATAAGAGACCCAACGACCAATGAAATTTCTGTTGTCAACGGTTATAGTAATTATTCGTTCTAACATCTTTTGAGATTCTCTTGACCGCAACTCATGCTTTAATAATTTTTCACCGAACTCTTGAACTTGCGCAATATCCTTTTTAATAAGAAGTTTTCTTGATTGCATGTAAAGCACCCTACCTAATTGTGAGTTACCAATATACTGTGCTATCCTCGCCAAGTGTCTTAATCGGTAAATTATTTTTGCCTCTTCCGTGAATTCATTTTCAAAGCCATGAAATTTTGGGTCGGCTAATATTATTCTCGGCTCTTGATTTGAATATCCTAAGTGAGCTGAAACAATCAATTCTACATCGTATGATTCATTTCGATTATGCATTTCATTTTTTTTATCTAATCCATTTCCAATTTGCTCGTTTTGTTTTTTACGATGTTTAGTTCCCTTAAACTCGTAAACATAGTTCTGGCCAGGATTTGTCGCCCGATAATCAAATTTCATCCCATGACCTAGAATTGGTTCTAATGTGTCCCAATCAACATTGAATAGTTTGTTTGCGATTAAGCAGCCGAAACCGATGCCAATTTCATTGCTTGTGTTTGTCTGAAGGTCAGAACCAATATTGATAATCGTCTTGTAACCAAGATGCTCTCCTTCAAAATCCAGGAGATGCAGAAATTTATATGCAGAGTTTATGCACTCGTCTTGATAGTTTGCCGGAAGTGATGCAGTCTTTGAACCAATAGCATGTAAAAGTTCTCGTGCTGAAATTTCAAAACCAGTCTGTTGTAAATTCGCTATTTGTGGGTAAGGTGTGTCATTGGGAAATGTATTCAACCTAATCTCAACAGGAATTGTAAATGTCGTTTCCAGTAACTTATTTAGTTCTTGTTGCGTCATTTTTTAATGTTCACTTGTTAAAACCACAACACACTACCTCAAATAATACTTCAACGGGTTCGGAACAACGCTGCACTCTTCGGCAACACGATTGCCGCTCACTTTTCCTTCGTCGCGGAGTTTATACATTCGCGGAACAATTTTATCGCGAAGTTCCGGCGGCGTCATCGGGTTGAGATAAATTCCCGTTCCCCCTTCAAATCCCGCGGGAATATTGACGCGCAGTTTAATCAACACGTGCCACGGCATTTTGTAAATCGAATCGAACGGCGTGTAATACCATTCCTCATTGCACGAAACCTGACTTCCCAATGCCGCGTGAATCGAATGCACCAAATCACTCACGCCGCGAACTTCTTCAGGAGTTTGGTCGAACGGATTTCCCGCAACGGAACGCGAGTACACTTCAATCGTCGGAAAACGGTGACCGATGCCGATAAACGCAATAGCAAATTCATTTTCCGCAAAGACTAAATTATGATGCGCGGCAAAATTTACTCCGAACTCGTTAAATACATTCGGGTCTTCGCGCACCATTTTCGTTTGATGCTGCAACGAAGAGCCCCATTCATCGAGCGCGACAAGTTGTTTGTGCAAATGGTCGAACGATGCGCCTGCAGGACGAAGCCAGTTTTGAAACACGCTGATGTACCGCACATACCGATTGTTTGCAATGATATCGCGCATCGCTTCAATCGTAAACGTGAAGTAGTGATAATGTTCTTCCGGTGTCATTTCTCCCGATGAAAAAAGCTGGTAATCGAATTCTGCATCTCGGATGTAATGTTGTCCTGCAATAATTAAATCGTGTCCGCCGCCGAAAAATGCATCTGCGAGTTGTAATTTTTCATCGCCGGGAATTGCGGCAATTTCATCATCGGTTTTTCCCGTTTGCTTCAATTTGTAATTGAGAATGTTGAGCAAATGATTTTTTCCCAATCCGTTTTTGATGTACGCATCGCGCCACTGCAACAATTCATCGTTCATCCGATAGTCGAAATTTTTCTTCCAGTAATCGAGCGTAACGATTTCAAATAAATTCGGCGTACGGCGGAACAATGCTTCGCTCGAAAAATATTCCGGCGCGGAAAGATGTTTGATGGAAAGATACTTTCCCTCTTGCATAATCATCCGCGCTTTTTCCGGCGGAGTTTCAAAATAGCGCGCGGCGCAAAAACTGCAATAATCTTCCGGCGAATGAAGGTCAACCTTTTTTGAAGTTGTTGGAACGCCGTTCGTAATCGGTTTATTGCTGCGCCCCGGCACAGACCACACTTCCGCGCCGGTGAACGGATTGACTTGTTTCACCGTTCCGTCTTGCATTGTTATGTAAAAATTTTCGTGCTGCATTGAAATTCCGTTTCGGGTTTAGAGTTTCAAGTTGTAAGTTGGAATCGTAAATCGCAATTCGTAAATCGTAATTCGTAAATATATTACTGTTTCGGCATCGGCGGAGGAAGCGCAAAGGCAATACTCTCCGCTTGAAAATTACCGTCGCGATGGGAGTGGTCGCAGAATGGTTTTGTTTTACTGAGCCCGCAGCGACAAAGAGAAATGCGCGTGCGTTCACCGATATCGAATTTGTTTCCTTTGTCGTCGAAGAGTTCAAACTCTCCTTCGGCTTTGATGCTACCGTTGGATTTGATAATAATTTTTGTTGGCATAAATGTTGTTGAATGAATAATAATCGCCGTGAAATAAAATTTCGGGCAAAAAGATACGAAGGAAGAAATTGCAAATTAAATGAGCGGAAAATTCTTTCCCTCTCATTTTTTCGTTACAGAGTCGGGAGGAAGGTGGAAAATGTAACCGGAAAGGTATTCCACCATTTGTTCGCGGTCGAAAATTTCTGCTTGCAGGAGGTCGCGGAGGGAAAGTATTCCGAGCAACGATTCGCCGGAAACAACAGGAAGATGGCGACAGTTTGCCGATTTCATTTTCACCAAACACGCTTCTTCGCTTTCATTTGCATCGGCTATGATGAGGTCTTTCGTCATTACGCTCTCCACGCGTACTGTTTTGGGATTGAGTTCTTTCGTTACAACACGCGTAATAATATCGCGTTCGGAAAAAATTCCTACGAGCCGTGTTCCGTCGAGAATAGGAATTGCGCCGATATTTTTTTCCGCCATAATTTGTGCGGCTTCAAAAACAGTGGCGTCCCGCTGCAATACAATGACAGGACGATTTTGAATTAAACTTTTTACAGTAGCCATCGTGGGTTTCTTTCTATAAATTTTATGTGTTCAAAAGTAAAAATATTTTAGCCGAAATCAAATTTTCTACTCTTCAGAAATTATCGCTTCCGCTTCAATCTCAACAAGCATTTCCGGTAGAATCAATTTGCTCACTTCCATCATCGAGGTTGCGGGACGAATATTGCCGAAAAATTCTCCGTGCGCTTTCCCAACTCTCTCCCATTGTGTTCCGGACGAAATGTTTTGGTGCTCCATTATATTATTCTCCAAACCAATTCTGAAAACGAGTCCGTTCGAAAAGTTTCTTTCCTTCAATTCCATCTGATGAAGGAGGATGAAGAGTAAACTTTGGTCCTTCGGGTGAAAGTAAGTATGCTTCAGCGGATGCGGCTTGTTCGTTTCCCGCGTCAATAAAACACGTTCCTCTCCCTTCGTAGTTCGCACGTGATTCGCCGTTGAATTCTGCAAGAATATTTTTTGCTACTACCTTTGCTTGTTCCTCTGCAAACACTCCGGCTTTGGGGTGTGGATTTCCGTTTGGAAGTTTAAACATTGCACAATCGCCGACAGCAAAAATATTTTCGACTGAAGTTTTCATCGTGTGAACATCGGTAAAAACAAATCCGCTTGCGTCAGTTAATCCGGCATCGCGCACAACTTTTGGGGATTGATGTGGAAACATCGCACCAAGAATATCAAAAGAAATTTCTGCGTTGTTTTCAAAATGAATTTTCTTCTGCGCGGAATCGAACTTCATTGGTTTATGCAAGGGGAAATATTCAATGCGTCGCTCGCGTAACATTTGCACAACCTGTTCGCCGACAATTTTTCCAGCAACAGGCATTGGCTGTGGTTCCGGTGTTGTTACGACGATGCGAATATTTTTTCTCACGCCACGTTTTGATAACAAGTCGTCAATAAGAAAAGCATATTCGTACGGTGCGGGCGGACATTTGAACGGAACGGAAGAAATACAAATACCAATCGTTCCTTCAGTTATGGTATGAAGCGCAGATTTCAACTGAAGAACGGAGTTTGCATCGCATAAATTATATGAACATTCAGAAAGCCCGTGAATGCGTTCGGGTGCAAGTTCCGCTCCGAGGGCAAGAACGAGATAATCGTAACTCAATGTTTGCGATGTTGTTTGAACAAAATTTTCTTTCGCGTTGATAGCAATGATTTCCTCGCAGACAAATTGTACGTATTTCGCTTTCAGTGAAGAATAACTCCGCGTTCCTTCATCAACCGTTCTTCGTCCCATCATTGCCCACTGCGTCGAAAATCCCATTGAGAATGTTGGGCTCTTATCAATCAGTGTAACTCCGGTTTTTTTTTCTTTTGCAAGAATATCGAGTTCGGATGCGAGCGTTAAACCGCCAAAGCCCGCGCCGAGAATGAGAATTTTTTTCATAGAAGTACACCTTTCATAACTGTTACTGTTTGTCCGCTAAGTTTTACGCGGTTACCATCAACGTTTACTTTTACAATTCCACCACGCGACGATGCTTGATACCCAATCATTTCCGTTTTGTGCAATTTGTTTTTCCAATATACTGCAAGGCAACAATGCGCAGAGCCGGTTACGGGGTCTTCGTCAATTCCATATTGCGGGGCAAAATAGCGTGAGACGAAATCGTATTCATTTGTATCGGATGTTGCGGTAACTATTGCGCCGCGACCGGGAATTTTTCCGAGTGAAACAAAATCGGGTTTTAAATTTCTTACAACTTCTTCGGATTCTACTTCGACGATATAATCGAATACGCTTTTACCAATATAGATTGCTTTTGTTCTCAATGCGCTTGCCAGTTCCGGGAAGGAAAGTAATTCTTCATTTTCAAGTGCGGGAAAATCAAGTTCAATCCATACGCCGTTTTTCATTGCCGTCAGTAATCCGCTTTGGGTATGAAAAATTGCTTTCTCACTCAGTTGCAAATGTTCTTCTTCCCACAAAATATGCGCGCTTGCAAGAGTTGCGTGTCCGCATAATTCAACTTCCATCGTTGGCGTGAACCAGCGAAGATTATAACCATCATTTTGTTTTACAAGAAATGCCGTTTCAGAAAGATTCATTTCGCGCGCAACGTCTTGCATCCATTGTTCTTCGCGCGGTAAATTTAAAATGCAAACGCCAGCAGGATTTCCTTTGAATGGAATATTGGTAAAGGAATCTACTTGAAATATTTTTTGCGACATTTTTCTATTCAACGACAACGGCAGTCCCGCTCACGCTGACCATCAGCATACTGTCGGAAATAGTTTCGTAATCGAGGTCAACGCCGATGACCGCATTAGCACCGAGATGTTGCGCTTGCATTTCCATTTCTTGAATCGCGATGTCTTTGGCTTTCCGAAGTTCTGTTTCGTACGCGCCGGCACGCCCACCAACAATATCGCGAATGTTCGCAAAAAAATCTTTGAAAATGTTTACGCCGAGAATTGCTTCGCCGGTTACAATGGAAATGTATTTGGTAATTTTCTTTCCTTCGAGGGTATTGGTTGTTACGATAAGCATAGATTTATTCTTTCCGTTAAAAGTTAAAATTTTTTTTGTGGCACAATATAAAACCTTTCGGGAATTTTCTATAATTTCACGCTGAAAAATTATGAATGATGTAGAAGTAACAATAATCGGCGCCGGGGTTGTCGGGCTTGCAATCGCATCTCGATTATCGCAGAAAAGTTCGCGCGTTGCCGTGCTGGAAAAAAATGAAAAGTACGGAATGGAGACATCGAGTCGCAACAGCGAAGTAATCCACGCTGGAATTTACTATCCACCGGACTCGCTGAAAGCGAAACTTTGCGTCGAAGGAAAGAATGAATTGTACAGCATCTGTTTGGAAAACAACATAGCGCACAAACAAATTACTAAAATTATTATTGCAACTTCGGAATCCGAAATCCCAACACTAGAATTATTGTACCACAATGGAATGGCAAACGGTGTTGAATTGCAAATGCTTGATGCAAAGGAGACAAATAAACTGGAGCCAGATATCACGGCGGTCGCTTCTATTTTTTCGCCTTCTACCGGAATAATCAGCGTTCACGGGTTGATGGATTATTTTTTTCATTCGATAAAGAATAATGGCGCAACACTTCAGCACAATTGCGAGGTGGTTGGCATCGAAAAAATCTCTTCGGGCTACAAAATTTTTGTGAAGGAAAATGGAAATCGGTCTTCGTTCACGTCCGAAAAAATAATCAACGCCGCGGGATTATTTTCCGATAGAATTGCCGGAATGGCGGGTATTGATATTGACGGTGCAAAATATCGTCTCACGTATTGCAAAGGTTCGTACTTTGCTGTCACGCCTTCGAAAAGCAAACTCATTTCGCGGCTCGTGTATCCTGTGCCTCTGGTTGAAACGCTGGGAGTCCATGCATTGCTTGATTTGGGAGGGCGATTGAAATTCGGTCCCGACCTGGAATATCTTTCAAAGAATACTATTGGTTATACCGTTGATGAAAAAAAACGAAGCGATTTCTCCAAAGCAATTCAGCGAATGATTCCCTCCATTACTGAAGATGATATTTATCCCGATATGTCCGGTATTCGTCCGAAGTTACAAAAAATGGGGGAGCCGCAAAGAGATTTTGTGATTGTGCATGAAAAAGAACGGGGACTGGAGGGATTTATCAATTTAATCGGTATCGAATCGCCCGGATTATCATCATCGCCTGCCATTGCGCGGTACGTGGAGAAAATGATATTCTGATTTTTCTTTTCACAATCCCTTTGCAATTTTTGAAACAAATTTTTTAACAAATCATTACGTATGCCAACAAAGAAAACTTCTCAAACCACAAAACAAAAACCACAATTTATGTGCATCTATCTTTGCGAAAAATGCAAGATGGATTCCGGTTATACCGAACTTGACAAGCCCGTTTGTCGTTTTTGCGATAGACCAACGACAATGACTCTCGTCAGTAAAAAAGAGCTCTCTGCCGAAGTTCTCGCGGAGCGTTTGAAACAAACAACGGACAGAATGATGCAAAACCTGACCGGCGCGTATGAAGCATTCGACGAAGATGATTTTGAAAAAGATGAAGACTTCGACCCGGAGAAAACCCTGTTTGAATTAATGGCAAAAGCAAAAAAACTCCGGGACGCGGTACATAATTTGGATACCAAAGAATCAGAAAAAAAACAGGAAACGAAGAAAGGAATGGGAAAGCGGAAAGAATGATGCGGTTATTTATTCATCGTCTTCCTCATCGTTCTTGAATTCGTCCGGCATTATTGTTTCAAGAAGGTCAATCATACACATCGCATTCTCCTCATCACCCGCTTGTTGATATGCGCCGGCAAGATTTCGTAGCGAACGCGCAATCATCGTCGTTGCGTCGCACTGTAATTGCATAACGGTATCAAATGCCATCGGGGCGGCATTTTGGAAAACAAGAAAATCATCGCCGGTAACAAGCCGCCCGCCGTTGAAACAATCCACCAAAAATTTATTATGCTCGGTAGAGGCAATTGCAAGAAAGTGTCCGGGGAAATTACATCCTTCCACGCTCACGCCTAATCTGTACGCAACGAGAATGTACACACAGGCAAGACTTAACGGAATGCCACGTTGTTTTTCAATAACGTACACCAGATTACTGTTCAACGGATTGTAATAATCTTCTTCTGTTCCCTTCAGTTCTTTTTTTGAAAATAAAAAGTGTGCAAGCACGATGGGGTCATTGAAGGAAAAAGATTTTTTGTATTCTTCGGCGAGTACATCAAGCAACGATTCCAATTTGAGGGGATAATCTCTTCCGAGTTGAAACTCCGCGAGAAGTTGCATCACCGATTCCAGTTTCTTTTTATCCTCTTGCATCTCAGACCACGAAAGCCATTGTTCTTTCAGCCACGAACGATTGTATTCTCCCAATTGCTTCTGCAGTACATCCCGTTGCGGAGAGGAAAGTACTATTCGTTGTTTTGCAAGTTCATTCTCCAACGTAATTCCAAACGAAGCGAGCTCTTTGAAAACGTATTCATTCACGATTTCCGATTCGTCGTCAAGCAGATTTATCAAGTACGGTAGTTGTTTTGGGTCGTGCATACGGTTGGTGTATTGTTCTCTTCGCTAATTGAGTAATTGTTGAACAGGAAAAGAAACAAGAGTACTGTTTTAAAAGTTTCAGCGGGTCAATAACATTTTTGTCGTTGTGGTTTTCTGACCAACTTTAAGATGCGAAAAATATAATCCACTTGTCCCGGCGTATCGGGTTGCATCCCATTTAACCGAATAAACGCCCCGTTGTTGAAATTGATTGACGAGTGTCGCGATTTCGTTTCCGAGAATATCATACACCTTGAGCGTCGTGAATTGGGGCTCGTTGACGGTATATCGTATTGTCGTTGTTGGATTAAACGGGTTGGGATAATTCTCGAGCGTGATAAAAATATCCGGCAATACATTTTCTTCCTCATCAACATCGGTGAAAACGAGCGTGCCTCTTTTCAAAAAAATATCGGAAAATACCTGACCGCTTCGCGAGCCGGCAACATCGAACAGAACAGCAATGTCGCCGTTTCCTCTTGCGGCTACGGAAGATGAACCGCGCGTAATATACTGACCGCTGCTATCTTCAAACACAAGAATCGGCGCGCTGTAATTTCCGTTTTTCCCGTGGACAAGAAAAATTCCTTTCGCCGCGCTGCTTTGACTGTTCTGGTAGGTAACGTACAACTGTCCTTCGTCATCCACATCAAACGCCCGCCAATATGATGGAAAGCCAATGTTAGCGGGTGTAACCGGTTCGGGCGAAGACAAATTTCCTCCCGATGATTTCGACAATGTATAAATTCTCTTATCGGCAGCAGAACGATAGATAATATGCAAAGTGTTATGTTTATCAATCATCATATCGGGATACTCAACGTTCGAAGTGAGTCCCGTAGAAATTTCTACGAGCGTTCCATTTTCGTTGTTGAAATATTTCAGTGCACTCGTGCTTAAAGCACCATTGGTAGCAAAAACTATATGGACGTGATTGTTGGAATCTACCGCGACCTCGATATCATTTTCACTGCTTGCTTCCATTGCGCCAAGATTTATTACTGCTCCAAGAGTGTTCGTGATGAAATTATACGAGCGATAGAATGCAGAATCCTGTCCGGTTACAAACGTGAGATATACAAAATGCGCGAGACTATCTTTTCCAACGGCGATTGACGGTGTCGCCTTGTTCAATCCGCCAGCCGTAATCCAAACCGGGGTCGCAAACGTATCGGTTATGTTATTAGAATAGATAACCTGAAAATTATTATTTCCATCTCGTCGTTCCCAGCCGACGTGAACGTTTCCGCTTCCGTCGAAATCAAAGGTTGCGTAATTATCATCAATTGCATTATCGGAAAGTTGCGTTGTGTCAAAATGTCCGGGAATATTCGTTCGGTAAAATACTTCGCGGGTGTTGCTGTTTGTTCCGAGTTGGCGCGAATTGGCGATGTGCAATTTCCCGTTCGCATCGTGTTTTATCATACTGCGGTAATTATAAAAATCATCGCGGGCAATGGTATCTACCGGAAAGTTTAATGTTTGCGGATAAAGTTCATTCTGTATAAAGAGAATGAGCGAGAGGAAAAAGTAAATCCGTTTCATAGGAGGAAGTTGATTTTGTTTGTAATTTTCACGGGAGAAATTACAAATTTATCAATGAAACGGAAAGGATTGAGAAATTGAAAAAATTATTTTTTCTCGAACTTCAAGGAGGCGGAATTCATACAATACCGAAGTCCGGTTGGTTCGGGTCCGTCATCGAACAGGTGTCCTAAATGCGCGCCGCACTTTGCACACACCACTTCAGAGCGAACCATAAAATGACTCTTATCCGTTTTCGTGGAAACATTTTCATCGGCGACGGGCTTATAAAAACTTGGCCAGCCGGTTCCGGACTCAAATTTTGTTTCCGAGACGAACAAATCATTGCCGCAGCACACACATTTGTACGTTCCTTCTTCGTGATTGTTCCAATATTTACCGGAGAAAGCGCGTTCTGTTCCCGCTTTTCTTGTAACATAAAACTGCTCTTCCGTTAATTGTTCCTTCCATTCTTCGTCAGTTTTGGTAATTTTTTCAGTCATAATGAATTCTTTCTTTTCTGTTGAATAAACTTTTATTGTTGCTGAACTGTCTGCTGTTTTTTTGTCTGCGGTAAATCGGTTTTGTGTTCCTTGCATTTCATTCGTCTCGGAGTGTTCGTAATACACGATTATTCCAATAAGGGAAACGGCAAGGAAGAGAAAAATGAGTTTCATATAATTGTGGTCGGGTGAATGTTCCTGAATAATTTATCGTGATAAAAGATACGATTGCATAATCACAAGGAAGAAGAGATTTTCTCACAATTCTATCACTTTCCTTTTTCCGAGAACTATCCAGCGTGAGAGCGAGTAAAGTTTCTTGCGATATCGCGCAATAAACCGATAAAGCGCTTCCGAAATTATTGGAACCAGCGGAAGATGTTCGTAACACCACATCATCCATTGTTTGTTCGGAACCACTGCAAGCGATGTGAATACTGCTTTCGCGCCGCATAACACTTCTCCATCGGGCAGAACGAGCTGCACCGATTTCGTAAAATCGTTGTTCGGAATTTTGGGAAAGTCTGTCCGCGCTTCTTGAAATGGAGCATACGCAATTTTATCACCCGTAATTTCTTCCCATCGCCCAATCCATAGTTTGCAAAAACTACAATCACCGTCGTAGAGAAGAAGGGGAAGTGTTCGTACGTTGTTTTTCATAAATCAGCATTGACCGCCGCAACAAATTTTTCTAACTTCACTTCATCTAAAATTCCATTCGTTCGCACGCCGCTGCAAATATCCACGCCAAACGGCAACACGGTTTCAATTGCTTCGCGGATATTTTCTGGACTCAATCCCCCCGCAAGAAATATGGGAACATTTACACTCGTCCGAAGTTTTCTACTGATGTTCCAGTTATGTGTTCGTCCCGTACCGCCAAGTTCTTTCACGTGCAAATTAGGATTTCCGGAATCGAGAAGAATTGCATCTATGTAATGTTGAACTTCTTTCGCTTCGTCAATTGCTGTTTCATCGCGAACGTGAATGACTTGGACGAGCGATATTCCTGGAAGCGCGTCTCGTATTTTTTTATATTCCCCAAAAGGAATTGCATCAACAAACTGAATCGTGTTTGTTCTGCAACGGTTATGTTGAGAAATTATTTCTTCGGCATTCGTTAAACTGGTGAGAAGAAATGTTGCAATCGTTGGAGGAGTTGATTTCGCTATCTCTAAAATTTTTTCTTCGGAAATAACACCCGGTCCACTCGGCATTTTGGACACCAATCCCAACGCCGATGCGCCAAAAGTAATTGCAAGTTTCGCTTCATCAACATTTTGGATGCAGCAAATTTTGATTTTCGTTTTCAAGTACTATTTCTCAAACTCCATTTCTTCCAACGGCAATATCGGCATCGCTTCGCCGTTATGTTCTAACCGGAATTTGATTTGGTGAAGTACGTCGCTTTCGGGTTGCTGCGGAATCTGGATGCCAAAAATTTTCGGAACATAAATTCCCAAATCGAATAACTTCGGTTTCGGAAGTTCAACAATGGTAATATTTTGTTCTGTTGGAATTCCGGCTTTTTCTTTTGCAATGTTGATTGCGGTTTCTAATCCGCCGAGAACATCAACAAGCCCTCGTTCTTTTGCATCGCGACCTGTCCATACACGCCCTTGCCCGATTGAATCAATATACGTGGCATCTTTTTTTCTTCCGCTTGCAACCTTTCCGACAAATTCTTTATAAAATGTTTTGATGCCGCTTTCAATACGCGCACGTTCTTCGGTCGTTGCATTTCTATCGGGAATTAACGTACCAATGAACGGCGCAGACATTCCAAATCCAATATCTGCGTGTTTTCCCGCTTTCACAAAATCAGTGGAAATGCCGAGCGATTCTTTGAAGCTTGTATTATACATCCATCCGCCAATGACACCGATCGAGCCGGTAATCGTTGTTGGCGTTGAGACAATCGTATCGCCGTACATCGAAAGCCAGTACCCGCCTGAGGCTGCAACCGCGCTCTGAGAAATAATCACCGGCTTTTTCGCTTTGCACTTTTTCAACGCCTCGGCAATAATATCCGAAGCCATTCCGTCGCCACCGGGAGAATCTATGCGCAGGACGACGCCTTTAATTCGATTGTCATTTGTCGCACGTTCAACATCTTTTACTAATTGCCGCGCGGTGATTCCTTCATCCATTGCGCAAACTCCGAGCGCATAAATGACGGCAATCTTTGGCGGCTCTCCCCACGCATTATCGTGCGATAAACGAAACCGCGAAAGTTCTGTTGGCGCAATGAATTTTGTTTCTTCTTTTTCGATGTTCGCAACGATTTCTTTCAAGACATCCCATCGCGCGAGTGTATCCACAAGTTTATTTTCCAACGCTTCCTGCGGTGTGAAAATTATCATATTATCAACGAGGTTATTAAATGCTTCGGTGGAAATATTCCTTCCCTCGCAAATATCGTGTTGCGCGGTGCGGTAAAATTCATCCACGTACCGTTGCCGCTGTTCCCGGTCTCCTTCGCTCATTTTCTCCCGCGAGAAATTTTCCACCGCAGATTTATACTTAAAGAAACGCCATTCATCAAAACCGATTCCGAGTTTATCCAGCGTTCCTTTTATGAATGTTCTTCCCGCAACAAATCCCTCCAGCGTCAACACTCCCACGGGGTCGAGCACAATTTTATCCGCAACGGAGGCAAAATGATACTCGTTAATATCGGGTTTATCGAGGTAGATGATTATTTTTTTGCCGGTGGTTTTGAACTCCTTCAACTTCTCGCGGATTTCCCAAAGCATCGTTTTATGCGCGGACATTCCCGATGCGTTAATTACGATTCCGCGAACATTTTCATCTCCCTTCGCCGCATCAATCTTTCCAATAATATCAGAAAGTGTGTTTGAATCGTCGAAATAAGTATAACGCTGATGTTTGACAGGACCAAGAAGATTGAGTTCAAGGTATTTTTTTTGCGGCATAATCTTTGTTCCGAACAACGTTCTATCGTACGCGCCGAAGCGAAGCGAATACGTGTTCGAAGCGCGTTTCCCGTTGTTATCAAATTGTGTTTGCGTAGAAACTGCATCGGTGCCGAAGTTGACTTGAAAGCCAATCGAAAACGCTTTCGTATCAAAATACCGGGCGGTGAAACGAACACCATCAAGCAATTCCGTGGCAATTCCCGCGCTCCAGTTTCCGTTCTTCACACTTTGTTTTGTTTGCAACGTATAATCGGAAAACAGCGTAACTTTTTCATTCCCGAAAGGACGAATGCCGACATCAATAACGCCCTCTTTTGCATTGCTGCCAACCGCAAACGCTCCCACAAGTCCAACGGAAAGAAATTTATTCGGTCGAATCAACGAGCCGTACCGCCACACCCCTTTTCTTCTCAACGCCTTATTGTCGCCGCGTACCCAACTATATCCGATTCCACTACTCATACTTCTGTTTCCCCAACCCGCAGACAAACGATAATCGTTGAAAGTGCCGGCGGCATCTTTATTTTGAATAAGCCCGAAACCGAAATTCGGTACTGCGGTAAATAAACCCCAGCGATTGAACTTGCTCCATTTTCCTCCGACATCAGAAACGGACAGTTGGAAATCGGGGTGTTCAATATACTCAAGCAACGCGGGATTATCATATCCGTACAATCCGAATTTGAACGCGCCCGGAGACACGAATTGAAAATCCGATTGCGAATAATACGGCGATGCGAGTTGTGAAAAAAGATTTGTAGAAATGAATAAAGATAAAAAAAGAAATGCGAGCGTGGGTTTCATAATGTTCAAGTGTAATTGTAAAAATTTGTTCTCAATGTAAGAAATGCTTTTAAGAAAGTCAAGGTACGTCGTGGTGAGCGCAGTCAGACCACACCAATTTCTATAGGAGTGATGCCTCAACTTATTTCAGTTAGACTCGTAAACATTTGAAATTACGTCAATTATTTTAGGAAAGCGTAGTCTATTTTTCTTTTACAGACCTATCACACTCCCCGCGTTAACGGATGCCAGATAAATTTGTGCATTTGCAGTTGAAAACGAACCTTGAGCCGGTCGTGCAAAATCCACTCCGCAAGTTCTTGCAACGCAAGTTCACTAAAAGTTACTGACATCAGCACAGTAAGTTTTTCTGAAAGGTTGTGTTTTGCGATTATTTGTTTCGCCCAATCATAGTCCTCGCGCGTGCCGATGACAAATTTTATTTCATCGGAAGAAGTGGCGAGGTCAAGATTGCGCTCTTCGTTATGTTTCATCATCCCCGATGATGGAGTTTTTACATCAATGATTTTTTTCACGCGCAGGTCAACGCGATCCACAAGGATATGTCCGCCGGTTTCGAGCAACACTTCATAACCCGCATCGCAGAGTCGTTTCATCAATTCGTACACTTCTTCCTGTAATAACGGTTCGCCTCCCGTTATTTCAACAAGATTGCAGTTATACGAACGAATTTCTTCGACGATATTTTCCAGCGTTTGTTCTCCTCCTTCATAAAATGCGTATTCCGTATCGCAGTACGTGCATCGGAGGTTGCAAGCGGTGAGCCGTACAAACACGCACGGCAATCCCATCCGCGACGATTCGCCTTGAATGGAATAAAATATTTCGTTGATTCGGAGCATACGTAAATTGGAGAGAATAAATTTGCGAGCGAAAAATAACGAGGATGGAGGGGAAAAACAAAAAACTCCATCGCAAAAGGGTATGATAAAGGAACTATCTGATGGGAATCAAAGTAGAGAATATGAAAATCTGCGATGCATCCGTGAAAATTAGCGGTGAATATCTTGTAATGACAAACAAAAACATAATCAACAGCACGAAAATTGAAACTCTGTTGGGAGAAATGCCGCTTGCGGCATCGAACAAGGAATTTGTCTCTTGGAATTCACAAACAGAAAAGCATTGCCAACAGAATTGAAAGCGTAGAGGAAATTTTTCAACGCTTCGGCTGTTGAAAGCGGGAACAAACATTTTGATAAACTCCGCAAACAACTCGCAGAATATTTTGAAGGCAAACGGAAAAAGTTTTCTCTTCCGCTTGTTACTCCGGGAACAGAATTTCAACTGTGCGTGTGGAATGAATTGCAGAAAATTCCGTACGGCGCGACACGTTCATACAAACAACAAGTGCTCGCAATAAACAAACCGGAAGCTATTCGCGCAATCGGGCGGGCAAACGGAATGAATAGAATTTCTATCATCATTCCGTGTCATCGCGTGATTGGCGAAGATGGAAACTTAACCGGTTACGGCGGCGGATTGTGGAGAAAAAAATGGTTGCTGGAATTAGAGAAATTAACCGCGAATGTACACAAATGAAACACGGATTTACGCAGATATAATTCGTGCAAATCCGTGAAGCATCAACGAAAATTCGTGGTGAAATTATCTACTTCATCCATCCCGCCATTTTTGATTTTGTAAGTTTGCCTTTCTTCAACGCGTGCATTTTCATATAGTGAAACAATATCGGCGTTACCACGAGCACGTGAATTGTTGAGGTAATCAATCCGCCAATCAACGGCGCGGCGATGGGTTTCATCAAATCTGCGCCAACTCCTGTGCTCCACATTATCGGAAGCAAACCAATCAAACTTGTTCCCACCGTCATAATTTTCGGACGCAAACGCAACACAGAACCCTCAATCGTCGCTTCGGTTACATCTTCTGCGGTTATAATTCCGCGTTCTCCTTTTTCGTACGCGTGCAGTTTTCTATCGAGCGCTTCGTGCAAATACACAACCATTACCAAACCGGTTTCTACTGCAAGTCCGTACAGCGCAATAAAACCAACCCACACTGCGACAGAAAAATTATATCCCAAAATGTAAATAAGATACACGCCGCCAATGAGTGCAAACGGAACGGAAAGCATCACGACAAACGCTTCGGAAAATTCTTTCGTTACAAAATAGAGCATCAGAAAAATGAGAAAGAACACAATCGGCATCACGAGTTGCATCCGTTCTTTTGCGCGAAGTTGATTTTCCCATTGTCCGCTCCACGCAACATAATAGCCCGCAGGAAGTTTCAAATTCTTATCGAGTTTTTCTTTCGCTTCGTTTACAAAACTTCCCATATCACGCCCGCGCACATTGAGGAAAACGATGGAACGCAGCAAACTATTTTCACTTCCAATCATCGGAGGACCAGAAACTTGTTTTATTTCTGCGAGCATTGAAAGTGGAATGAATACGTATTTACGAGTTACGAGTTGCGAGTTACGAGTTTGTTCCACGCTCCCTGCTCCTTGCTCCATCCCCATTGACGATTGACTACTGACTACCGACTGCTGACCACTTTCTTCTTCATTCATCATTGCCGGAACGGGAACAAGTAATCGTTTCAACGCTTCAACATTATCGCGGTAATCTTTTGCGAATCGAACACGAATCGGAAATCGTTTTCGTCCTTCAACAGTTGTCGAAATATTTTCTCCGCCGATTGCCGTTTCGATGACATTCAAAACATCGCCGACATTGATTCCATATCGCGCAACTTTTTCCGGTTGAACATTGATATCGAGAAATTCTCCGCCGATAGTTCGTTCCGCATACAAATCCGCCGCGCCGGGAATTGTTTTCAGAATTTTTTCTGATTCAATTGCAAGCCGTTCGAGCGTATCAAGATTATCGCCAAAAACTTTTACGCCCAAATCCGTCCGCACTCCCGTCGAAAGCATATTGATGCGGTTGATAATCGGCTGCGTCCACCCGTTTCGCACACCGGGAATTTGCAACTTCGCATCCATCTCGCTGATTAATTTATCTTTCGTCATTCCTGCGCGCCATTTCTCTTTCGGTTTTAAAAGAATGATAGACTCAATCATACTTATCGGCGCGTTATCGGTAGCCGTTTCTGCTCGCCCGACTTTTCCGAGCACTTGCTCCACTTCCGGAATTTCTGAAATAATTTTATCCTGCACCTGTAAAATTCTTTTTGCTTCGGTAATCGAAACATTGGGAAGCGTAACCGGCATAAACAATAAACTTCCTTCATCGAGCGGCGGCATAAACTCCGAACCGATATTCGATATCATCGGAATCGTAATGAGAAGCGCAAGAACATTGAGCGCTATCGTTGTCTTCTTCCATTTTAAAACCCAATGAATAATCGGCGCGTAGAGCCAATTCAAAAATTTTGTAATCGGATTTTTGTTTTCGCTTCTGAATTTTCCGCGCGTCAACATCGTCATTAGCATTGGCACGAGTGTAATTGCGATAATGGCAGAGCCAAGCAGAACAAATGTTTTTGTGAACGCAAGCGGTTTGAAAAGTTTTCCTTCCTGTCCTTCGAGAAGAAACACCGGAAGAAACGACACCACCATAATTGCAACAGAATAAAAAATTGCAGGACCAACTTGTTTTGCGGAACGGATAGAAATTTCGATGTACTCTTCTTTCGTGAGCGTTCCCTTTTCTTCCTGAGCGCGAGCGACGTTGCGATACGCATTTTCGACAAGCACAATCGAAGCGTCAACAATCACTCCAATCGCAATTGCAATTCCTCCGAGCGACATTATATTGGAGGTGATGCCGAACTCTTTCATAAAAATAAATGCAATGAGAACCGCAACCGGAATTTCAATGATAACGCGAATGACGCTTCGCAAATGCAGAAGGAACATCAGCACAACTAAACTGACGACGATTCCTTCTTCAATGAGCGCGTCTTCAAGTGTGCCGATAGATTTGTCAATCAATTCCGAACGGTCGTACGCCATTTTTATTTCCACACCGCTCGGTAATCCTTTTTTGATTTCGGAAATTTTTTCTTTCACGCGGACGATAACGTCTTTTGCATTTTCGCCGTAACGCATTACAATAATTCCACCGACGACTTCTCCTTCACCATTCTTATCGAGCATACCGAGACGTAAATCACTTCCCATTTGCACTGTGCCGACATTCCGCACATAAATCGGAACACCATTATTTCCCGCTCCGATAACGACATTTTCAATATCCGCGACTGAACGCACGTAACTTTCACCGCGAACGTACATTGCAACATCGTTCTGCTCAATGATTTTTCCACCAACTTCACGATTCGTGTTTTTGATTGCATCAACAACCGACATATAATGCAAATCGTACGCAACGAGTTTGTTCGGGTCCAAATCAATTTGATATTGTTTTACAAAGCCGCCGATACTCGCAACTTCCGCAACACCGTGAACAGAATTCAGTTGATAACGAATATACCAATCCTGAATAGCGCGAAGTTCTGCAAGGTCGTGTTTGTTGCTTTCAACGGTGTACCAATACACGTGACCAACTCCCGTTCCGTCGGGACCAAGCGTTGGAACAACTCCGGCGGGAAGAAACGACGAAGCATAATTCAGTTTTTCGAGCACACGACTTCGCGCCCAATAAATATCGGCATCATCTTCAAAGATGACGAAGACAAATGACATTCCGAACATTGATTGCGCGCGGACTGCTCTCACTTTCGGAAGTCCTTGCAAATTGCTCATCAACGGAAACGTGATTTGGTCTTCCATAATTTTCGGCGAGCGTCCCATCCATTGCGTGAACACAATTACTTGGTTGTCGGACAAATCGGGAATTGCGTCAACGGGCGTATGTTTCACCGACCATATTCCCCATCCGATGATGAGCAAATAAAATACGATGACAACGAATTTATTACGAGCGGAGTAGTCTATTATTTTTTCAATCATAAAAGTTTTGTGTTTAAATTTTTGTTGTGCGAATAACGAATGGTTACGAATTTGCGAATATCAATCTAGCGATTCGTAAATTCGTACGTTTCGATATTCGCACAATTCACATCTTAAAATATTCTTCCCATCATCACCACCATCATCGCAAGCATTACAACTCCTCCGACTACCATTGTTGGCGTGAGTTCAAATCCGCTGCTGTGGTTTTGATGGCTTTCTCCCATTTCCATTGTTTCTAAAGTTTCAGAAAGAGTGATTGGCATTTTCAATAATGATTCATCAAGTTGTTCAACGACGAATGAGATGGTGAACTTTCCTTTCTCGTGCGGAATAAATTGGTAATCGTACATTTGTTTTTCAGAGGAAGAAAGAATTTCATCAACAAGTTTTTCTTTATTCTCATTTGCAACTTGTATTCTCACTTTTGCGTTTGTCCACAAAGAATCTTTGGAGGAAAATATTTTCAACGTGAAATTCGTTTCTTCGTGTTGCATCAAGTGAGGAAATTCTGCAACGATACGATAATCGCCAACGGTTACTTCTTTCACCGTCGGTTTCATATCGTGTTTATTTTGAGATTGAGAATCGTGTGAATCGCCCATCATTCCGCCGTGCATAAACATCATACAACCGGAGGAAAAAGTTGAAAGGAGAAGTGCTGTTATAAAAAATACATAGTTCTGTTTCATAAAGTACAATAAGATTAATGTTGATGATTATTATTTTCGTTTGGTTTTTGAGTTTCTTTTTTTTCACCGTGTTCTGCGTGTTCACTTGTTCCCATTCCCATTTGCAATTGACTTTCCGAATCGAGCAAATATCCGCCGCTTGTTACAATGGTTTCGCCGGGTTCAATTCCTGAAAGAATCTGAACATAATTTTCTGCCGAACCTCCAAGTTTCACAAAACGCGGTTCAAAAATTTTATCGCCTTTCTGAACATACACCACGTTACGATTTCCCGTTGATATTATTGCGCTTTGTGGAACGACAACTTCTTCTGCTAATTCAATTTTTATTGTTGCATTCATAAACAATTCAGTTTTTAGTTTTTCTTCTCTGTTTAGAAATTCAATCCGCACTCGCACTGTTCTTGCTGTTGCATCAATTGTTGGAGAAATGAAAATTATTTTTCCGATAAATTTTTCGTTCGGATATGCTTCGGTTGTTGCTTCAACTTCCTGTCCGATTTTTATGAATTGCATTTCTGTTTCGTAAACATCTGCTTGCACCCACACGTTTGATAAATCCACAACGTCATATAAATCTTCTCCCATTGCTGCGTAATGCTGCACGTGCAGTTCATTTTTAATTACCGTTCCGCTCACGGGAGAATACATGGTAAAAATATCTTTCACCTGTTTTGTTTTCTGCAATTCAGAAATTTCTTCTTCGGCAAATCCCCAGCGCAATAATTTTTGTTTCGCTTGTTGAAGAAGTGTTTGCGCATCGGATAAGTCAATTCCACTTTGTTGTACTTCTTCATTCGAGTTCAAGGCAAGTAAAAATTCTTTCTGCGCAGAAATTGCTTCTGGACTGTAAATATCAACGACAGGGTCACCAATCTTCACCTTTTGTCCGGTGTAGTTAATGTATTTTTTTTCTAATCGTCCGGGAAAACGCATACTGATATGCGCATAATTCGGTTCGGCGTAACTTATTTTTCCTGCGGCGCGAATTTCTTTTGTGAGTTTCATTTTTTCTGCAACCGTTGTCATAACATTTGCAAGAATTTGTTTTGCAGGAGAAATCGTAATTTCTCCAAGTGTTTTGTGTTCTTCGCGTGATTCGGTTTCTTCATCCTCCTGCGTTATTTCAACGAGTGACATATTACACACGGGACACACGCCGGGCTTATCACTTCGCACGGATGGATGCATCGGACAAATGAAATGTGTTTTTGCCTTTTGCTGATTGCGTTCTTCCATTTTTTCGCCCGATGCGGTTTCATTATTGGAAGAAGTACAATTCCAATTGAGAATTGTGATGGTTGTTGCGAAAAAAATCGCAACAAGTGTTTTTCTAAAAATATTTTTCATAAATAAATCTTTCATTTTAAAATTTTCACTTTTAGTTTTTAATTGCTGCTACGTTTTGGTATCCAACTTCTTTGTCGAGTTCGGCGTTCGTTTGTTCGAAATTCATTCGCAACATAAAATACATTTTCGTCAAATCCACCAGCGAACGGTACGAATCGAGTAACATCAGAAAATCCGTTTTCCCGTTTTGATATGCCGTTAAACTTGCATCGAGTGATTGCCGCGCTTGTGGTAGAATAATTGTTTGGTAGGTATTCAGTTGTTGTTTATACACCTGCGCTTTGTAGTATAAACTTTTGATATTCGAGAAAATCATATTGCGCGTTGATGTTAATTGTGAGTTGGCTTTGTCTATAAAAATATTCGCCTCTTCCACCTGTGCATCAACTTTTCCCTTCGTCCAAAGCGCAAACGGAAGCGTAATTCCCGCCGAAACCGACCAGCCATTAAATCCTGTCATCGGCGAATTATCGTACCGTAATCCAACTTTGAAATCGGGATAATATTCTAACTTCGCCATCGAAAGCATTGCGTTTCCTTCGTGAACTCCAAGTGAATCGTGTTTTAGCATTGGTCGAAGTTGTATTGCCAAATTCAAAACTTCTTCAAGTGTTGGGGAGAAAATTATTTCTTCGGGAATGAACGCATAATTCATCGTGTCTTTTTCGTTCCGATTGAGAATACTCATCAACATCGCTTTTGCGCTGAGTTCTTTTTGGCGCAGTTCCACTAGTTCATTATCGAGCATTGCGAGTTCCACTTTCACTTTGAAGATATCCTGCATTGCAGTTTCTCCTGTTGAGAATTTCGTTTGCGCGCTTTGCAAAAATTGATTCATCAAACGAATGTTTTCACGATTGAGCACCATCGCTTGTTGCACATACCACAAATCGAAATACGCCATTTTCAATTTTGCGACCACTTCATTTATTTTTTCGAGATGGTCATGATGAGCGTGTTCCGATTCTATGCGTGCGAGTTCACCCATCGTTTTGAGTTTTCCCGGATAGTGAAACATTTGCATCAATTCAAAACGTGAATACATTGCATCGCGAATGTTGAATCCCGGCATTTCTTCACGCATATATTGCAATTCGGGCGCGGTGAGAGTTTGGGCTTGCGGAATTTTTGTTTTCATCATATCCCATTCCAGTTGCGCGGATTGAATTTCGGGATTGTTTTGCAACGCTTCAACAATAAGAAATTGCAAATCAAGCGTTTGCGATTCGGGAAGAACAAGTGAATCTTGCTGACTTCTCGAAATCATTGCGAACGAAAAGAGAAGGATAAAAAAAATAGGTTTGAAAAATGTGTTCATATAATTTTCTCATAGTTTAAAATGTTTAAACGAAAATGTATTCCAATTGCAAATTCAACCTTGGCAACTGGAATCAAAAAATGTTTTGAAACGAATTCGAAAATTTAAAATCGAATTGTTATTTCAAAACAAATGAGAAAATTAAATACGGAGAATTGAGGTAAGTACATACTTCTCCACCGCTACGATGCTATTCGAAAGTGCGCGGAAGGAAAAAGTAAGAAAGGAATGAAATTGTGAGAAGATTGAACTGTTGATGGAAAGAACAAAAGAAGAAATTTCTTTCAGCGAAGGGATATGAAATTGAATTTCAACCACGGCTTGTTTTGTAGAAGTAGAGCCACCCACAAGTTTCGTTTCCATGCACGCTACATTATTTGATTTTAAAACAATCCCTGTGGATGTTTTAGACGGTGTATTGCACGATTTAGGCGATTTCATGTCTGCGCAACACGACGAATTTTCCATCTTGCACGTTGTCAAGAGCATTGTAAATCCGCTGTTGGAAAATAAAAACAGCAGGAGAATTACGCGCCAGAAAATAATATGTTTCGTTTTCAGTTTCATTTTTGTGAGGTTAAGATACAAAACAGCCGGAATCATTTCCAAGTTCCCTCAACGAAAAAAAATAAAAAACGGCGAACGCATCCGAACGCCGTTTCTTTCTTTTGGGGCGGTTGCTAATCTCTCTCTTCCCGATGCCGTTGACCTTTTTCGCGACGCATATCATCCATTGTCTCACGGACGCGTTCTCCAAACCTTCGTTGGAAAATATGGAGTTTTGCCATTTGCTCCGCGGTGAGAAGCGATTTGAGTTCCGCACGAAACGCCTTTCGGTGAGTGAGAAGTTTGGCTTCCACGTCGTACATATCGTCAAAAATATTCTCATACACTTTATCTGCTGTTTTTTGTTTGAGAAGTACTTCGAGAGTATCAACTAAGTCGGCGCGGCGTTTTTGTAAATCCTGCATTATTTTTTCGTGCTCATTGAACTTTGCAAAAAAACGAATCGCGTCGTCTTCCTTTAAGTCCAGAACCTCGATGAGTTTCAGTTTCCGAAATTGTTCAATCCGTTCCCGCCCGCGTGGTGGTCCTCCGGGAGGTTGTGCTATAACAACAAGCGGGAAAACGAAAAGGATAAAAGAAAAAATAATTTTGATGTGGTGATTTTTCATAGGAGTTTCTTTCTAATTTATTGTGGTGAAAAATTTTTCTCTAATTGAAGTGCAATTTGTTCTGCTTCCTCGTCGGTGCATTGCAGTAACGATGGTGCGTCGTCTGATTCTAATGAACGCAGGTAACGTTGGGCGTTTTGCGGGTTTTCGGCAACTAACGCTTCGACAACATTTTTGTCTTCCTGCGAAAGAATATCATGATGTTGAAGCACGGGGAGAGAATAATCTTCAGTCAACATTGTGCTGGCAAAATCCCGAAGTTCGTCGGTATCGCTCGATTGAATTATTCCTTCAACGGCGTTTTCAATCGTAAACGTTTGTTCAGAAGAAAATTTCGGACTGATAAAAAACAACACGAACAACGCAACGACCGGAGTAGCAATCTGGAAAATCCGCCAGTAATATTTTTGTTTTCTTTTTCGCTCAATACGTTGATGAATGTGTGGCAGCAAATTGGTAAAGTATTGTTGTGTCGGAACGTATTGTTTATCGTTATCAATCCGGGAAAATAACTGCTCCATCGCTTCTGCTTCGTTAGTACAGTTCTGACACGTCATAAGATGTTGCTGAATAATTATGTGACTCGTGTTATGTTCTTTCTCTTTGACCCAATCGGGCAAAAGAAGTTTGATTTCATTGCATTGCATATTCGAGATACTTTTGGATTTTTTTGAGTGCGTGAAAATAATTTGCTTTCAAACCACCAATAGAAATTTTTAGTTGTTTCGAAATTTCGTCATACGATAGTTCGTCGTAGTAACGCATTATGAAAACGAGTTTTTGTTGTTTCGGAAGTTTCTCTACTGCTTTTTCAATCATCGTTTTCATTTCTTTTTGTTCGAGCATTGCATCGGGAAGTGAGGATTCGTCTTTTATTTCAATTGCCTGTGCATCTTCGCTTTCATCGTCAATGCGGAAAAATTGCTTTACTTTCTTTCCGCGAATGTGATTCAGCGATATGTTTGTTGTTATTCTGTAAATCCACGTGTAAAATTCCGATTCTTGTCGAAAATTTTTCAGCGCACCGTACACTTTTACAAAAACATCTTGTGTAACATCGTCGGCATCGTCGTGGTCAATAACAATGCGGCGTGCAATCCAGTACACTTTTTCCTGATAGCGGCGCACAAGTTCATTGAAGCCAACAATATCACCGCGTTGAAATGCGGTAACTAATTCCGAATCGCTCGGTTTAGTTTTCGTTTGCAGTGTTTTTTCTTCGAGCAATGTGTTGGTTTGCGCCACAATTTATTTTCAAATTCCAGAAGTTAGACGAATCAAGTCGGGAGAAAGTTTAAACGGTTATAAAAAGAAAATGCCGAACTTAAAAAAATTCGGCATTGAGAAGAATGAAAGGATTGTTACGCAGCGACTTCACAATATTCTTTGAATGTTTCAATCAAATGGTCGGCTATCATTTGCGGCGGTCTTCCTTCTATCTGCCTGCGTTCGACTGCGTGCACAACTTTTCCGTCGCGCAGCAACCACATCGAGGGTGATGAAGGAGGAAATCCGGTAAAATATTTCCGCGCCTGAATAGTCGCTTCCACATCTTGTCCGGCAAATACTGTGAGGAGTTTATCGGGACGAATTGGTTGATTGAGTGCAAGTTTCAATGCCGGTCGCGCTGAGCCTGCGGAACATCCGCAAACGGAATTGACAAAAACAAATACTGTTCCTGTTGAGTTTTTTATTTCTTCGTCAACTGCGGCGGCAGTTTTTACTTCTTTAATACCGAGCGAGGCGACTTCGTTTCGCATCGGTTGGAGGAGTTCTTCTGGGTACATAGTTTTTTCTTTCGTGTTAAATTTTGGGAATGAAGATAACCATTTTCATTCATTAGCGAAAACAAAAATGCTTTAAGGTTTTTTTTGTAATTTTTCCCCGCTTTTAATCAACAAAAAGAAAAATGCAAGATTCACTACAATTTATTCTCGATGGAAAAATCGTTTCGCTCGATTTTCAAAATTCTGAAATCAAACCGACGACGACAGTTTTAAATTATCTTCGTGATTTACCAACGCACAAAGGAGTGAAAGAAGGTTGCGCTGAAGGTGATTGCGGAGCGTGTACTGTTGTACTTGGCGAATGTTCGAGCGATGGAAAAGTTAAATACAAATCAGTTGATTCGTGTTTAGTGTTTCTTCCGATGCTACACGGAAAGCAACTTATAACAGTGGAAAATTTGAAATCTGAAAATGGCGAACTTCATCCAACACAAACTGCTATGATTGAAACAGGTGGAAGTCAATGCGGATTTTGCACGCCGGGAATTATGATGTCGTTGTTTTCCTTATACAAGAATAAAAACAATCCTACGCGAAATGAAATTGACGATTCACTGACCGGAAATCTTTGTCGTTGTACGGGTTATAAGCCGATTATTGAAGCCGCATCTAAATCGTGTGTGAATGAAACGAAAGATAATTTTACAAATCACGAACAACAAACCGCGAAACTTCTCAAATCAATTTCAAACGAATCAATTCACCTTCTCCATACGGAGTCCTTCGGACAAACAAAGAAACAAAATTATTTTCAACCAAGAAGTTTGAATGAAGCAATTGAATTGAAAAATAATTTTCCCAATGCGATTGTGATTAACGGGGCGACTGATGTTGCATTGCGAGTAACGAAGAAACACGAACTCTTGAAAGAGATAATTGATTTATCGCGCGTTGAAGAATTGAAAACATTTTCTGAAAATAAAAATGAAGCGAGAATTGGTTCAGGAATTTGTTTGGAAGATGTAAAACAAAAAATCGAAAAGGATTTTCCCGCATTGTTTGAAATGCTTGCCGTGTTTGGTTCACAGCAAATCCGAAATCTTGCAACACTCGGTGGAAATTTTGGAACCGCTTCTCCGATTGGCGATACGCTTCCCGTGTTAATGGCGTATAATGCAAAAACAGTATTGCAAAGCATAAACGGAAAACGAGAAGTCGCTCTCGACGATTATTTTATTGGTTATAGAAAAACATTGCGTAAAGAAAATGAATTGATTACTTCTGTCGTCATTCCAAAACTTAAAAATGGAGTGAAAGTAAAATCATATAAAGTTTCCAAGCGCAAAGATTTAGATATTTCTACATTGAGCGGAGGATTTCGTTTGGAGTTAAACAGAAACAACGAAGTGAAAGAAATAAAATTATGTTTTGGTGGAATGGCAGAACGAACGAAACGCGCAACAAACACCGAGCAATTTCTTCTCAACAAAAAATGGGAAAGAAAAATTATTGAACAAGCAATGACAATTCTCGAAAAGGAATTTACACCAATCTCCGATGCACGCTCCAGCGCAGAGTTTAGAACAATTGCATCAAGGAATTTACTCTTAAAATTTTACAACGACACAAATCAATGAATAATGAGGAATGAGGAATGAAAAATACTTTTTATATAAATAAATTTTTCCGCCATGTCATTCTGAGCAAAGCGAAGAATCTTCTCAGAAAATTTCGCTTCGCTCAATATGGCAAACTTTTGCTTGCTACTATGTTTTTACTAGGAAGCTGTTCAAAACAACCCGAACAAAAAGCAGAAACACGCACAACACAACAAGTTCAACAACAAACAAATTTACCAGCCGTGGTGGGCGAGCAAACGAACAAACCAACAAACGAAATAACAAAAACCGTTGACCCAACAACACTCGCTGATACCGTTGAACTCACAACCTTAAAACAATGGCCCACGCCAACAAAACAAATTCCTCCGGTGTTTCCCGAACACGCGCGAATGAACGGAATAAAAGCGGAGGTAATGTTGAAAGTGTTAATCGGTATTGACGGACATCCGCGCGCAATAGAAGTGACGCGGGTAAAAACCACAAGCATATATGATTCTATCAATGTGGAATTGTACCGCGAGTACGAAGAACAATTTAAGCAGCCATCCATTGACGCGGTAATGTTGTGGCAATTTACGCAGCCGCTCAAACCCAGCGGCGAAGCGGCAAATGTATGGGTAAATCTTCCGTTGCAGTATAATTTGACGAGATAAATTTTGACCACGAATTACACGGATACTTAGCGAATGTTCACAGATGAATTCGTGCAAATCCGTGTTTCATTCGTGACATTCGTGGTGAATAAATAAATTTATGAAACCAACAGAAATAAACGACAGAAAATATTTTCAAGAATATCATAAACGCATTGGAAAAAATGTTGAAGCGTTGTGGAAGAATGCTGATTTAAAAAATGGGAAAGTAGAATTGATGTATCACATCATTTCATCAGCAGTGTATTCATCGAACATTGAGGGAAATCCGCTGGACTTAAATTCGTATATGAATTTTCGATTGGCGAAACGAAAAGCGACGAAAATGGAAAAAGAAATTAAAGATTTGGAACAAGCATACGAGTTTGCAAAGGTACATGCTTTTTCAGAAAAGAATTTTTTACAAGCACACGAAAAACTTTCCGCAACGTATTTAATAAAAAGCAAACGAGGGAAATATCGAACGGGAAAAATTGGCGTATTTAGCGAGAGTGGTTTAGTGTATCTCGCAGTTGAACCGGAGCTTGTGAAAAAGGAAATGAAATTGTTTTTCGCTTCTCTGAAAAAAATATTGAAAGAGAAATTGAATACAGAGAAAGCATTTTACTTTGCCTCACTATATCACTTGAAGTTTGTTCACATTCATCCATTTGCAGATGGCAACGGGCGAGCCGCGCGATTATTGGAAAAATGGTTTCTCGCAAAATTTCTTGGAGTTAATGCGTGGAAAATTTCTTCCGAACAATTTTACAAAGAGCATCAGCAAGAATATTACAACAACATCAATCTCGGTGTAAATTACTACGAACTAAATTACGACAAGTGTTTGCCGTTTTTAGAAATGTTACCGAAAGCGTTGAAGAAAAATTAACTTAGTGGACCTTCGTGCTCTTCGTGTCTTAGTGGTAAAAAATAAAACCACGTAGGCGCTTAGAACACAAAGAAACACTGAGATGAAATACAGCATACAAAACCTATGAAACAAGCTCCTTTCCCCCACGAATCCGCATCGCTTCACGTTTCCGGCGAGGCAATTTACATTGATGATATGCTTGTCAATCAACAATTGTTAGTTGGTCGCGTTGTATATTCTCCGCACGCACACGCAAAAATAATTTCGTTTGATGTGAATGAAGCAAAAAAAGTTTCCGGTGTTCACGCGGTGTTGTGTTACAAAGATATTCCCAGCCATAATCAAATGGGACCGGTTATTCACGATGAAGTTTGTCTTGCGGACTTGTCCGCCGAGGCGGGAAATGAAGTTGTGTGCGTTGGGCAAGCAATATTTCTTATCGCCGCAGAAACGGAAGAACAATGTTTGGAAGCGGAGAAAAAAATAAAAGTTGAATATGAACTTCTCGAACCGATTCTTACAATCGAAGATGCGATGAAAAATAATTCTCTTCTTGGCGCACCAATGAAAATTGAGAGAGGTGACAGTAGGACAATTTTGAAAATTGTCCAACACAAAATTTCCGGCGAATTACAAACCGGCGCGCAAGAGCATTGGTATCTCGAATCGCAAGTTGCGTTGTGCATTCCCGGCGAACACAATGAAATGAATGTCTTCAGCGGAACGCAGCATCCATCGGAAACACAAGCGTTGATTGCAGAAGTATTGGGCGTTGGAAAAAATGAAATCGTTGTTGAAGTGAGAAGAATGGGCGGCGCATTCGGTGGAAAAGAAACGCAAGGAAATCACGTAGCGTGTTGGTGCGCATTGCTTGCTCACGCGACAAAACGTCCCGTAAAAATTCGTCTCTTCCGCGATGATGATATGATAATCACGGGCAAACGTCATCGCTTTCTTTCAAACTATGAAATCGGTTTTGATGATGAAGGAAAAATTCTCGCCGCAAACATTGAGTTGAATGAAGATGGCGGTTGCGCAACGGATTTATCGTTTGCGATTTTACAGCGTGCGATGCTACACGTGGATAATGCGTATTACATTCCCAACATGCGCGTTGTGGGAAATGCGTGGAAAACAAATCTTCCATCGAATACAGCGTTTCGCGGATTCGGTGGTCCGCAAGGAATGGCAGTGATTGAAAATATTATTGATAGAGTTGCGCGGTATTTGAAAAAAGATTCTGCGGAAATTCGTTTCAAAAATTTTTATGGCTCGAATGAGTCCCTTCGGGAAATGGAAACGAACAACACAACGCATTACGGCGAAGTTGTCGAGAACAATCATCTCTTTACAATGTATGAGCAGTTGAAAAAATCTTCCGAATATGAACAGCGAAGAAAAGAAGTTGACGAGTTTAATTCGCACAATGAATTTTTCAAAAAAGGAATTGCATTTACGCCGGTGAAGTTTGGAATTTCTTTTACGACTTCGTTTTTGAATCAAGCCGGCGCGCTTGTGCTTGTGTATAAAGACGGAACAATTCTCGTCAATCACGGCGGAACGGAAATGGGACAAGGACTTCACACAAAAATGCAGCAAGTTGCGGCGGCGGAATTTGGCGTGCGTTTGGCGCGTGTGAAAGTTAATGCAACGAACACATCGAAAGTGCCGAACACATCTGCAACTGCGGCTTCTGCTGGCGCAGATTTAAATGGAATGGCAGTGAAAAATGCGATTGATATTTTGAAAGAACGCATTGCGAATGAACTTGCAAAATATTGGAATGAAAAAAATCCATCACTCTCCCAAAGGGATGGCTTCGCCACAACACTCCAACACTCCATCAAATTTGAAAATGATTTTATCTTCGATGAAAAAAATCCGGAAAGAAAAATTAAATTTGAAGATGCAATGCCGTTGATGAATTTGCGACAAGTTCCATTGAGTGCAACGGGATTTTACAAAACGCCGAACGTGCATTTCGATAAAGAAAAAGGAAGCGGAAAACCATTTCATTATTTTGCGTTTGGAATGTGTGTGAGTGAAGTTCTTGTTGATACACTCACGGGACAACACACAATTTTGCGCACGGATATTTTGCACGATGTCGGCGATTCACTCAATCCGCAAATTGATATCGGGCAAGTGGAAGGCGGTTACATTCAAGGTGTTGGCTGGTGCACAACGGAAGAAATAAAATGGGACGCGAAAGGAAATTTACTCACGCACTCGCCCGACACGTATAAAATTCCCGGCGTGCAAGATATTCCGAAAGATTTCCGAACGCAACTCTTGCAAAACGCGCCGAATGAAAACACGATTCGCAAAAGTAAAGCAGTTGCCGAGCCGCCGTTTATGCTTGCGCTTGCAACGTGGCTTGCAATCAAAGATGCAATTTCCGCCGTTGCAAATCACGAGTTTGAACCGGAATTTTCCTTGCCCGCAACAAATGAAGTAATTGTGCTTTCGGTAGAAAAGTTGCGCGAAGCGTTCAGAGAAAAAGAAAAAATGCGCGAGAATCTTTTACACGAAAAAGAATTTGTGAATGACGTGGAGTTTTGTCCCGAAGCGATTCCTTAGGAAGAATCCGAAGTGTTGAAGGTTTTATTTCAGAATGATGTTAGGTATATTTTCGCCGCGTAAATAAAAATGAAAGTAAAAGAAAGTAACATATACTCCGAACTCTACGGCAAAGATTTGTTTTCCATTCGTGAAGCAAGTTTGTGGGCGAGTGAATATTTGAAGAAGAACGTAACTGAATCCAATATTTCCTATCTAATTCAATACGGAAAAGTAAAGAAGATTGGGAAGAACGGTTCAACAGTTATCTCTCGAAATGATTTGAGAAATTATTACGAATCATTTCACGGCAAAAGAGAAGTTGATTGGAAAAGTAAACTCGGTGATGATTTGAATTGGCATTTGTCGTTTGAACAATACAAAGAATCCGATACGACGAAACACGTCCACCGACTTCATCCGTATAAAGGAAAATTTATTCCACAACTCGTAGAATATTTTTTGGATTCACACACGGACGAGTTTAAGAAACAAAATTATTTTCATAAAGGCGATATTATTCTTGACCCGTTTGCCGGAAGTGGAACAACATTAGTGCAAGCGAATGAATTAGGAATGCATGCTGTCGGAATTGATGTTTCTGCTTTCAATGTGTTGATTAGTAATGTAAAAATTACCTCGTACGATTTGAAAGATATTCATAACGAAATCGCAACGATAACAATAGCATTAAAACATTTTCTTGCGGATTCAAAAACAGTTGCGTTTGAACAAGTATTGTTAGAAAAGTTAGGAGAATTCAACACAAAATATTTCCCAAGTCCGGAATTTAAACGCAAAGTTCATTTAAAAGAAATTGACGAAGAAAAATACGGAGAAGAAAAAGCAAAAGAGTTTCTTCCCGTTTTCAAAAGGTTAGTGAAACAATTTGAAATTGAACTATTACAAAGAGATGCCGATGGTTTTCTTGATAAATGGTATTTGCAACACGTACGAAATGAAATAGAATTTGTTTTCAATCTTGTCAAGAAAATCAAAAATCAAAACACGAAAAAAATTGTATCTATAATTTTAAGCCGCACGATTCGTTCTTGTCGAGCAACAACACACGCAGATTTGGCAACGCTGAAAGAACCAATTGCATCAACATATTATTGCGCCAAACACGGAAAAGTTTGTAAACCGCTATTCTCGATTTTAAGTTGGTTGGAACGTTACAGCAAAGATACAATTCAGCGTTTGGAAAAGTTTGATTCGCTTCGCACAAATACATTTCAATACTGTTTGACGGGTGATTCGAGAACGATTGATATTTTCAAAGAGTTGGAAAAGAGAAATGTTGAGTTGTTCAAACTTGCGAAGAAGAAAAAAATCAACGGAATATTTTCAAGTCCGCCGTACGTTGGTTTGATTGATTACCACGAACAACACGCGTACGCTTATGATTTGTTTGGCTTTGAAAGAAAAGATGAATTGGAAATCGGCGCGATGGAAAAAGGAAACGGAAGAGAAGCAAGAAATTTATACGCAAAAGGAATTGCAGATGTTTTAAATAACTGCAAAAAGTTTTTGATTGATGATTACGATGTATTTTTAGTTGCGAACGATAAATACAATTTATATCCAACAATTGCAGAAAACGCTGGAATGAAAATCGTCAATCAGTTTAAACGCCCAGTGTTGAATAGAACGGAAAAAGATAAGGGAGCATATTCGGAAATAATTTTTCATTTGAAACAGAAATGATAGAAATAGAAAAACAAGAACTAATTTCATTAGAAGTTATAAGAACTCTAAAATCGAGATTTGAAAAATTTCCACAAGACTTTACTGATAATAGAAATGCGCCTTTTCACGAAGCATTTTTATCGGCATTTGCTGATAAATTAGATGGGCACGTAGAATCAATTCAAGTATTGATTAGTTTAAGTAGTTGGATGCATGGCCTAAATACAACCCTTGGGCAATCATTTTTTGAAAATGTTGCCCACATCTTATCCGACAGTGAAAAGAGAATTTTCAACGATTTGAAAATTTCTCAAAGCCAACAAACAATAATTGCTGATATAATTACTGCTTTGAAAAATGATAATAGAAAACCAAATTTGATTGCTGAAAATCGGCTTATATTTAGTAAAGGCAAAACAAGAATGAAACCAGTATCCGATTTTACTGTGGATAATTTTTATGAAGATTCAGCGTCAATTGTAGCAATTGAATTAAAAACTGTAGAACCCAATAGCGGCGTTTTCAAGGTTGAAAAGGAGAAAATTTTATCTGCTAAAGCTGCTTTGAAAAATGCTTTTCCTAATAAACAGATAAAGTATTATTTGGGTTTTCCTTTCGATCCTTTAAGCGATAGCCCAACCGAATATAATAAAGACGCATTCATGGAGCACGGAATCGATTTTACAAAATATTTTGCTCCTGAAGAAGTATTGCTTGCAGATGAGCTATGGAATTTTTTGTCTGACGATACAAATACAACGCAACAAATTTTAGACATTATTAATTCAATCGCTACATCCGAATTTTTAGATGAATATAACTTTATTAATGACTATCGAAACTTAGAAATTGATAAAGATAGATTTACAAACATACTTGAGAGATGGAAGTTGTTGTCTGAATTGAAAATTGCTGGAAATTTTGAGCAAATAAATTCTCTTGGGCAAACAATAAAAAACGTTTCAAAATACTTGAACCAAACGGTTTTTGACGCAGAGGGCAAATACAAGATTAACAGAAGTAAAAGACTAAGTGAATTGATAAATACATAGTAGAAGAACAATGAAAAAATATTTCCATGTTCAATATATACTCCGATATTACGAGCAGAAAGATTATGCATTTCAAATTATCAATGCTAAATCAGAAGATGAAGCATTAAAAAAGTTTGCTAAACTCTTTGGCATCAAAGAACCAAAACGTTTGAAAGAGCCAATGTTTAGGTGGGAAGATGGCGAATGGTTTGCTTCTTTCAAATGTATTAACGAGGTTAAAGAAATCGCTTGTCCAGATTGTAAAGGAACTGGAATAATTTATCTTCAATGATAATAATCCTATTCTCAAATGATAGATAAATTTACGACGGAATTCGGAAAAGATTTTTGTACTCCCGATGGAAAAATCAACTGGAAAAAATTAGTCGAATTCAATTCTTCAAAATAATAAACCACAATGGACATACTCAAAGAAACAACAATCGCCACAATAAAAAATTTACCCGATGGCTGTTCTGTTGACGACATTATGTATGAAATATACTTTGTTGGTCAAGTAGTGGATGGACTTAAAGATGCCAACGAGGGAAAAACCATCTCAACAGAAGAATTGCTCGATAAAGTTCAACAATGGAAAACTAATTAACACAAAAATTATGGTTACACTCAAAGAAAAATATGTAATTGACAAACAAGGGAATCGCACAAATGTAATGTTAGAAATTTCCGAGTATCACCAACTTCTCGAAGAGTTGGAAGAATTAGATTCGCTTCGCGCGTACGATGCTGCAAAAAATTCCGGCGACGAAATCATTCCATTCGAACAAGCAATTTCTGAAATAGAAAAAAGTCGCGCGTGAGTTATACAATCTCTATTCAGCGCACGGCACAAAAAGAATTATCACAATTGCCAGCGGATATGTACGAACGTATTCGCGATGAAATTCGGTTACTCGCAGAAAACCCAAGACCAATCGGTTGTCTTAAACTCAAAGGACGAGATGGCTGGCGCATTCGTGTTGGCGATTACCGAGTGATATATGAAATTGACGACAAGGAACAATCAATCCTCATCCGCAATGTCGGAGATAGAAAAGATATTTATCGTTAATAGTACAATAACCAATGTCCCATCAACCTCACTCTGAAAAAAAAATCAGCGCAGATACTTCATTTCGTTTGCGCAGTACGGAAATATCCCGCATTGAAGGATTCAGTGATGCAGTATTAGCATTTGCTGTAACGCTCCTTATTATCTCGCTCGAAGTTCCGACAACTTTTAACGAACTGCTGGAAAAAATGCACGGCTTTGCTGCGTTTGCCATAAGTTTTGCAATGCTTTTTTGGGTGTGGTTTAATCATTACACCTTTTGCCGCCGCTACGGATTGGAAAATTCAACAACGGCGTGGTTAACAGCAGCGATGTTATTTGTCGTTCTCTTTTATGTTTATCCGTTGAAATTTTTATTCACGTGGCTTGTTATCATTTACAGCGGAGGAAATCCTGTTACGCATTTGGAAGATGGTTCTATTGTCCGGATGGTTGGCGTAGGGCAAAATGTAACATTGATGATAGTGTACGGCATTGGATTTGTCGCGGTGTTCACAGTGTTTTTCTTTCTCTACCGTCACGCGTACAAGAGACGTGGGGAGTTGGAATTAAACGAACTCGAAATTCTTCTCACAAAAGGTAGTATTCAATCGTATATTATTCTCATTTGTATCGGAATGCTTTCGTTGCTTATCGCCGCGATTGGTCGCACAAATTTAGCATCGTTTCTTTCGGGAATTACGTACGCGCTGATTGGACCGGCAATGGCGATTCACGGCGCAATTATGGGAAAGAAAAAACGAACGTTACTGAAAAAAATGAGTAATAAAAAATAAGAGAGCGCTATTCTTAATTCCTAATTTTTCATTCTTCATTTAAATCTGTGCCAATCAAAAAAATTCTCACGCAAGGAAGATTTCCCGTAAAAATCTGGACGGATGATGTTGAGCAAGAAGCAGAACAACAACTTTTGCAACTTGCTTCACTTCCGTTTGTATTTAAACATATCGCGGTGATGCCGGATGTTCACGCGGGAAAGGGCTCAACGATTGGAACGGTGTACGCATCGAAGAACACGATTATTCCCGCCGCTGTTGGCGTTGATATTGGTTGCGGAATGGCGGCGGTGCAAACTCCATTTAAGGCGGAACGACTTGAAGGAAAACTTGCAAAACTTCGTCACTCGATTGAGCGTTCGATTCCCGTGGGATTTAGTCAGCACAGAAAACCAACGGAGCAATCACTGCAATGGAATGGCTGGAATGATTTTCAAAATTTACATCGCGGCGTTCACAAACTTCTCGGCAAAGCGCAACATCAACTCGGAACACTCGGCGGCGGAAATCATTTCATTGAAATTTGTTTGGATAAAGATGAAAACGTTTGGATTCTTCTTCACAGCGGAAGCAGAAACATCGGCAAAGAATTAGCGGATGTGCATATTGAAGTCGCGGAAAATTTGTTGAAGAAATATCATATCGAAGTTCCGCATCGTGACCTTTCGTATTTACCGATTGAAACGGAAGAGTGCAAACAATATTTTCATGATGTACTGTGGGCGCAATCGTATGCGTTGGAAAACAGAAACATTATGTTGCAACTTGCAATAAAAGATGTTCGTTATGAATTGAACAATGCAGAGCAATTTGAAATCGTGCGAATGGTAAATTGTCATCATAATTATGTAGCGCTGGAAAATCATTTCGGACACGAAGTTTGGGTAACGCGCAAAGGAGCGATTCGCGCGATGAAAGGCGATGATGGAATTATTCCCGGTTCGATGGGAACGAAATCGTACATCGTGAAAGGTTTGGGAAATCCCGATTCGTTTTGTTCAGCAAGTCACGGCGCGGGAAGAAGAATGTCCCGAACAAAAGCGCGCGCAACATTTACCGAACACGATTTGCTCGAACAAACAAAAGGCGTTGAGTGCCGCAAAGACAAAGGTGTGCTCGATGAAATTCCGCAAGCGTATAAAAACATTGACGAAGTAATCGAAAACCAAAATGATTTGGTGGAAGTGGTTACAACGTTAAAGCAAGTGATTTGTGTGAAGGGATGATTTGAAACTAACCGCGAATAACGCTGATACTGCACAGATATTCACGAATTGTCAGCGTACATTCGTGTTTCATCCGCGTCATCCGTGGTGAATATATAATTGAACAGAAAGAGTTTATATTGTTGCCCAAAAAATTTTTACGTTGAATGAAAATCCTTTTCCCCTATCTCAAACAATACTGGAAACTTGTAACACTCGCGCTATTTCTTGCCGCAGTGAATCAAACATTTTCACTTCTGGATCCACTCATTTTTAAGTACGTGATTGATGATTATGTTTCGCACTTCGATAAATTCACGAAATCAGAATTTTTCGAGGGAGTGGGAATGTTACTCCTTGCCGCGGTTGGCGTTGCATTCGTTTCGCGTGTTGCAAAAAATTTTCAGGATTACTACATCAATAATATTACGCAAAAACTCGGCGCGCAGATGTACGCTGACGGTTTGAAACATTCACTCGAACTTCCGTATTCAGTATTTGAAGATCAACGCAGCGGTGAAACACTCGGCAAATTGCAGAAAGTCCGCACCGATGTTGAAAAACTCATTTCCATATTTATCAATTTACTGTTTACAACCGTAGTTGGTGTTGTCTTTGTAACGGTGTACGCAATGAATATTCATTGGCTCGTTGCGCCGATTTATTTTGGAACGATTCCGATAATCGGCGGACTCAGTTCCGTGTTAAGTAAAAAAATAAAGAAAGTGCAAAAAATTATTGTTGCGGAAACAACAGCACTTGCCGGCTCAACAACGGAATCACTTCGCAACATTGAGTTAGTAAAAAGTTTAGGACTCGCACAGCAGGAAATTACGCGGCTTAATGCAACGACAGGAAAAATTTTACTTCTCGAATTAAAGAAAGTAAAATACATTCGCTCGCTCAGTTTTATTCAGGGAACGATGGTAAATTTTTTACGCACGAGTATTTTGTTCGTAATGCTGTATCTCATTTTCTCCCGCGAAATTACGTTTGGACAATTTTTCTCGCTGTGGATTTATTCGTTTTTCATTTTTGGTCCGATGCAGGAATTAGGAAACGTCATCAATGTTTACCGCGAAGCGGAAGTCTCGCTCAAAAATTTTGAAGACATTATGAACACACCGAAAGAATTAAAACCGATTTCTCCCGTCGCTATTGGTGAAATACAAACGCTTGCATTTGAAAATGTTTCGTTCAAACATCAAAGCGCAACAACGAAAGCGTTGGAAGAAATTTCATTTTCCGTTGCGCGTGGAGAAACGATTGCATTTGTTGGTCCATCGGGTTCGGGGAAAACAACGCTCGTGAAATTGCTGGTGGGATTATATCAAACGCAGGCAGGAAAGATTTTATACAATGAAGTTGAAAGCACGAGCGTGGATTTAGATTCGTTACGCGAGAGAATTGGTTTTGTTACACAGGACACGCAATTGTTTTCCGGAACAATTCGCGAAAATTTATTATTCGTCAATCCAAACGCAAGCGATAAAGAATGTTTGGAAGTATTGAACAAATCAGCGTGCCAAAGTTTGCTTGCACGTGCTGATAAAGGTTTGGATACGGTGATTGGCGAAGGAGGAGTAAAAGTTTCCGGCGGCGAAAAACAACGATTATCAATTGCACGCGCGTTACTGCGAAAACCAAATTTACTCGTATTCGATGAAGCAACATCCTCGCTCGATTCACTCACCGAAGAAGAAATTTCCGAAACGATTCGCGATGTTTCCAAAGTGAACGATGTAATTACCATTCTCATAGCGCATCGTCTTTCCACGATTATGCATGCGGATAATATTTTTGTTTTGGAAAAAGGAAATATTATAGAAAATGGAAAACATAACGAACTTCTCGAACAAAAAGGATTGTATTACGCAATGTGGAGACAGCAAATCGGAGAAAGAGAAAATACGATTTCAAAAGTCGCGCTTGCGGGAATGAAAAATGCAGGGAAGAATTGAGACATTTTTTGCCGCAAGCAAATATTATTGATGGGGAAATCGTAATAACACGCGACGAATCGCCGCATAAACTTCTTCTACAGAAATTTTCTCCAAACAATCGAAAGTTCCAATCGGGCAAATGTTCCCTCCATGAATTCCACAGGGGCGACACGATAATCCTTTCGTTTGAATAATAACATCGTTCTCTCCGTACGGAGCGAAACCAAATTCCGGAACCGTCGCCCCCCATATTGAAACAACCGGCGTTTTCGTTGCGACAGCGAGATGCATTGGTGCGCTGTCGTTGCACAAGAGTAATTGACTGCGATGAATTATTTCTGAAGATTGAAGGAGAGAAAATTTCCCCGCCGTGTTGAAAATATTTTTTGAAGAAACGGATAATTGAATTTCTTCACAAAGATGCTCATCATTTTTCCCTCCAATTAAAACTATCGAAATGTTTTCTTCTGTTATTTTTTTTGCAAGAACAACGAAATGCTCTTTCAGCCAACGCTTTGTATTCCAAACGCTTCCGGGCGCAAAAGAAATTATTTTTCTGTCGGAAGAAAATTTATTTTCTGAAATGAAAACGTCAACTATTTGTCTATCATTATCCGTCGGATAAAGAGAAGGAAAAATCTTTTTTTGATGCTGATACCCAAACGGAGAAAGAAGTTGCAAATTCCTTTCAACCTCGTGAATGGTTCGGTCGTACTTAATGACGTTTGTGTAAAGTGATTTCCCCCCACTCGTGTCAAACCCGATTCTTTTTGGAATAAAAGAAAAATATGCAAGCATCGCGCTTCTCAACGAACGATGAGGGATCAAAGCGACATCGTAATTTTTTTTCCGTAAGCGCGAAACCAAACGAAGAAAGCCAACGATTCCCGCATCTCCTGATTTCTTATCGTATGTAATTATTTCAGCGCCATCCGGGTGGTTGTTCAAAATATTTGCGCACGAAGGAATTACAACAACATCAATGAACGTTTCTCCGAAATATTTTTTGGCTTCTTGAATTAAAGGAAGCGTTAAAATAACATCGCCGGGAAATGCCGTTTGTATTACTACAATTTTCATTGCACGTGTTTCCACCTTCGATGCAACCAAAGCCACTGCTCAGGATGTTTGCGAATTACTTGTTCCAGTAAATCCGTTTGTCGCTGCGTTAGCGTTGCTATGTTGTCATTGTTGTAATTCGATAAATCGTCGAAGCCAATTTTTTCCCACGATATTTTATAATCTCCGCTTTCGTTTCGGAGACCATAAACAGCAATCAATGGTTTTTTGGTTTTCAAAGCAAATGCGGTAGGTCCTTGAAACGTTGCAACATTCCTGCCAAAAAAATTTACATACACACTTTCTTTCGGCGCGCTTTGGTCAGAGAGAAGGGCAACGATGCCTCCGTTTTGCAATTCGCTTATTGATTCTCTTATCGCGCGCTCCATCGAAACTGCACGATTACCAAAGTAACATCGTAGTTCACTTATTTTTTTGTCAACTCGGATGTTGTGTTGCGTTTTTACAATTGCGCACAACGAAGTGTTCAAATGTACTCCGATTGCAATAGCCGTTAATTCCCAATTCCCTAAATGTCCCGAAACAAATACAGCGCCTTGGTTTTGTTCAACAAGAATCTGGAGTTCGGCAACATTTTCAAGTTCAACTATTTTCGATATTTTCTCTCGCGAAAAATTTTTTGTCCACAAAAATTCTGTGAACGTTATTCCCACGTTTTCAAATACTTTTTTTGTAATTGCGTTTATTTCTTCGGTACCTTTTTCGGGAAACGCTGAAAGTAAATTTTGCACTGCTATTTCTCTGCGTGATGACGAGAGGAAATAATAAACGCGCCCTAAAAATTTTCCTGCTCCGGAAAGCCAATCCATTGGTAACAAATTTACAATTCCGTAAAGAAGCTCAAACCCGCAATATTCTATTAGCGTTAACATTGGCAAAAATTACGAAAAGGTAATTTGCTTTTCAAGAGAAAACACATTGTTTATATTTAGTTCTATTTAATCTTTATGAACATACTTGACGATACTATTGTAGCAATAGCGACTCCTCTTGGAGAAGGAGGATTGTCGGTGATACGTTTGTCGGGGAGACACTCTCTTGAAATTGCCGATATATGTTTTCGCGGAAAAGGAAATCTTTCTTCTGCCAAAACACAAACAGCACATTTCGGATATTTTGTTGATGACGGGGGAAATGTGATTGACGAAGTAGTGGCAACACTTTTTCTTGCTCCCAAATCATACACCACGGAAAACATTGTAGAGTTTTCTTGTCATGGTGGAGCATTTGTAACGAAAAAAATATTACAAGCGTTAATTGCGACTGGAGCAAGATTGGCTGAGCCAGGTGAATTTACAAAACGTGCTTTTTTGAATGGACGAATTGATTTATCGCAAGCGGAAGCTGTTTCGGATTTGATTCATTCTCGTTCGGAGTTAGCGCATCAAAGTTCCGTATCACAAATAAAAGGTGAATTATCTTCAATATTAAAGAAAATAAGAGAAAAACTTCTCGATCTTTGCGGTTTGTTGGAACTTGAACTTGATTTTGTTGAAGAAGGATATCAATTTGCCAACCGAAATAGACTGGAGCAAGAACTATCTGTGACAATTTCAGAAATTGAAGAGCTATTAAATTCTTTTTCAGTTGGCAGGTTTTATCGCGAAGGAATCAGAATAGTAATTACCGGAAAACCGAATGTTGGCAAGTCAAGTTTGTTAAATGCCTTGCTCCAAGAAAATCGTTCAATTGTTACGGATATTCCCGGAACTACACGCGATGTAATTGAAGACGAATTAACAATTGATGGAATTACGTTTCGATTCATAGATACTGCAGGAATTCGTGAAACAAAAGATGAAATTGAAGCAGAAGGTGTGAGGAGGAGTTATGAACAAATCGAACAAGCCGATGTTATTATTGAATTAATAGATGTTACGGATTCTTCGAACGAATCTTATTCAGAGTTAATTGAGTTTAATAAAAATAAGTTATTAGTATTCAATAAAATTGATTTGGTAGATAAAGTGAAAATAGAAAAAATAAAACCCAACATAGAAAATGAAAATTCAATCTTCATTTCCGCAAAGCATAAAATTGGAATAAAAGAACTCGAACAACGAATCCTTTCAAAGACTATTATTCGGAAAAGCGATTCATCCGATTCAATAACGATAACCAATGTCCGTCATAAAAACTCAATGGAAAAAGCATTGAACAATTTACAAAATGCACATTCAACTCTGACCAAAAACCAAACTTCTGAATTACTTACAATTGATATTCGTTCAGCGTTGAACAACATTGGGGAAATTACCGGAGAGGTAACTTCCGAGGAAATTCTCAATAACATTTTTTCAAAATTTTGCATAGGAAAATAGTTTCACGTGAAACAAACAAAAAATAAATACGATATAATTGTAATTGGCGGTGGTCATGCCGGAATTGAGGCATCGCTTGCTTCTGCGAAAATAGGGTGCTCAACTTTGCTTGTTACTATGTCAAAGGATTCGATTGGAAGAATGTCTTGTAATCCATCGATTGGCGGAACCGCGAAAGGGCAACTTGCTCGTGAAGTAGATGCTCTTGGTGGAGTGATGGGAAAAATTGCTGACGAAACAGGAATTCATTTCCGAATGTTGAACACATCGAAAGGTCCAGCGGTTTGGTCGCCACGTTCACAGAATGACAGAGAATTGTATTCAACGAAAGCGCAAGAACTAATTTTGTCACAAGTAAATCTTGAGTTATTAGAAGACTCGGTTGAAGAAATCTTGACGAATGAGAAAAATGGAAAAAAGAGAATCTCTGGAATTGTAACTTCAAAAAATGGAATAACTGATTGCACTTCTCTCGTTCTTTGCGCTGGAACGTTTCTTCGCGCATTGATGCACACCGGGCTAACAAATAAATCCGGTGGAAGATTTGGGGAAAAGCCATCAAGTGGAATTACTCCATCACTCGAAAAACTTGGATTTGAAATTGGACGATTGAAGACTGGAACACCGCCACGCATTGATATTTCCTCAATTGAACTTTCATCAACGGAAGAACAACTTAGTGACGAAAACCCGCAGCCATTTTCATTTCAAACAGAAAGGATTTTGAATAAGCAAATCCCTATGTATTTGACTTATACAAACGAAAAAACGCATAATATTCTCCGTAAAGGATTTGACCGCTCGCCGATGTTTACTGGAATAATAAAAGGAAAAGGTCCACGTTATTGTCCTTCGGTTGAAGATAAAATTGCGCGATTTTCAGATAAAGATAGACATCATATTTTTCTTGAGCCAGAGGGATATAATACTAATCTCGTTTATGTTAATGGGTTTTCCACAAGTCTTCCAGAAGATATACAGATTGAAGGAATGAGAACGATTGCCGGATTGGAAAAGGCAAAAATGCTTCGTCCGGGTTACGCAGTTGAATATGATTTTTTTCCGCCGCACCAACTCAAACTTTCATTAGAAACAAAACTTATTGACGGTCTTTTTCATGCGGGACAAATAAACGGAACTTCCGGTTATGAGGAAGCGGCGGCACAAGGTTTGATTGCAGGAATAAACGCCGCAATGTATGTTCAGAAAAAAGAGCTACTTATACTAAAACGAAGCGAAGCATACATCGGAGTTATGATTGACGATTTGGTGAACTTGCTCATTGACGAACCGTATAGAATGTTCACTTCCCGAGCGGAGTATCGTTTACTTTTGCGACAAGATAATGCTGATAGACGCCTTACTCGTATCGGAAAAAATATTGGCTTGGTTTCTGAAAGTGCAATGAACCGGCTTGATGAAAAAGAGAAACTAATTGCTGAACTCTCGGAGTTTGTAAATAAAACGACTATTGCTCCGGAAATTGTAAACGATTATCTAAACTCAAAACAAGAATCGCCGATAATACAGAGTGAACAGATTGCAAAGCTTGTGAAACGTTCAAATGTGAAGTTGAGTAATTTGCTTTGTGAACCTTTGTGCCTTGGTGACTTTGTGGTAAAGAATTTAAACACCAAGACACAAAGTCACCAAGAATTGAATAGTCTTGAAAAAGAAGCAATCGAGCAATTAGAAATTGACTTGAAATACGATGGCTACATTTCACGACAAACTTCTGAGATAGAAAAATTTGATAAATCTGAGAGTGCTGTTATTCCCGTGGATTTTGATTTTACGAAAGTGAAATCGCTATCTTCTGAAGGAAGAGAGAAGTTGAATAAAATAAAACCGCAATCACTTGGACAAGCATCACGGATTAGTGGAGTTACGCCGGCGGATGTTTCGGTGCTGATGGTTTATTTGCATAGATAAATCCACTTTCCACTTGCTTCGTTCATTTTTTACCTCTATGTGTTTGCATTACCAGGGTGACAAATGAATACACGACTATAAATGTTACACGTGAAACATTTGCATAATCATGTTGAATTGTTGCGACATTTCAACACGCATAAAATATGACCTTCCAACAAATCAAAAATATTTTCGAATCGAACAACCGTTCAATTGATGAAATCAAGTTTTCGCATTTGGAAAAATATGTTGCGTTACTTCTCGAAGAAAATCAAAAAGTAAATCTCATTTCCCGAAAAGATGCGAAGAATGTTTGGGAGCAGCATATTTTACATTCGTTGGCGCTTGTGTTGGATTCCAGCCCCGCTCGTTCCGAATCGGGCGAGTTTCGCGGGAATGACAAATGGAATGGAAAGAGAATTATTGACATTGGCACAGGCGGCGGACTTCCCGGAATACCGATAAAAATTTTACTTCCGGATATTTCGCTGACATTGCTTGATTCGATTCAAAAGAAAATACATTGTGTGCAAAGAATAGTCAACGATTTGAAGTTAAATAATGTAAACGTAATTTGCGGACGCGCAGAAGAAATTGGAAAACAAAAAGAATTTTCTCGGCAATATGATATTGTCGTTTCCCGTGCTGTTGCTCCGCTTGTGGATTTAGTGAACTGGAGCAAGTTGTTTTTAAAGAAAGGAGGAAAGATTATCGCTTTGAAAGGTGGAAATCTTGATGAAGAAGTGAATGAATGTAGGACAAGATTCAATCTTGTCCCACAAGTATTTGATATTGATTTGAAGGGAATGGAGTATTTGAAAGAAGCAGAGAAAAAGATAGTTGTAGTAAAAATGTAGAACAATTTTGAAAATTGTTCTACAAAAAAGCAGAGTTCAAAATTTTATACACTAACTTCGCCGCAGTTTCGTTTGGGTAATTCAAATTTTTAATCGGAGAAAACTCAACTACATCTGCTCCTACAATTTTTTTCTTCTTGCCAACGAGCCAAAGTAAATCCATCACTTCTTGCCACATCAATCCGTTTGGCTCAGTTGTACCGGTTGCTGGCATAATCGAAGGATCAAACCCATCAACATCGAAAGAAATATACACTTCTTCTGAAAGTTTACCTACAATCTCATCCTGCCACGTTTTCTTCTTGCTCCAATTACGAATTTGGTGAGCATAGTAAGTATTCACTCCATTTTTCTTGATGAAAACAGGTTCCTCGATACACTGCGCTCGTATTCCCACCTGAAATAATTTTTTCGGAGAAAGAAACTCGCATACTCTCGCCATCACGCTTGCATGGCTGTATTTATTGCCTTGGTATTCGATTCGCAAATCAGAATGTGCATCAAATTGCAACACAGAAAGGTTAGGAAATTTTTCGATATGCGCTTTTATTAGCGCTTGCGATATTGTATGCTCCCCTCCAATTGTCAGCAGAAATTTGTTTTCAGAAATGACATCTTTTGCATTTTTATAAATCATATTCAGAGCAGATTCGTTTTTTTTGCTCCCGAAATTTATCGGAGCAAGTGTTGAAATGCCGATTTCTTTGTAAAGTTCTCTGTCAAGTTCTTCATCATAAAATTCCACATAGTGCGATGCTTCGAGAATTGCCTTTGGTCCAAATTTCGTGCCGCCACCATAACTTACGGTTGCTTCATACGGACAAAGTAAGATTGCTATTTTAGATTTTTCAAATGCAGAAAATTCTTTTTCTATTCCAAGAAAATTTTGTTTGATACCAAGAGTTTTCATTTAAATCGCATGGGCTTGTTTGTTAATTTCGGCTTTCATAAAAAATAACTTGGGCGGTAGGGATACCTTCGAAGGTGATGGGCGTTGCGATAATTTCTACACGCTTTCGTTTGCCGGTGAGACAAATGATCTCTTCTGAAATGGCAAGGCGTTCAGAATTTCCGTTAATGAGATTTTGAAACAGCGTGGTTATGTTCAACTGATTATCTTTTGCGAAAAAAGAAAAAAATGTTGATTGAAGAATTTCTTCCTGATTAGCGCCACCCAAAAAAGAAACCCCTGCCTGATTGCAGTAAAGTATCTTTTCGCATCCGAGGACAATTTTTGGCACAGGGGAAAGTTCAACAAGACTACGGAATCGTTTTTCGCTTTTTCGCAATTCCCGTTCTGCTTCTTTTTGCTCAGTAATATTACGCGCAATACCGCGAATTCCAATTGCGCGACTATTCTCAATTACGGTAGAATTACGAAACTCAAGGAATAATTTTTTTCCATCCTTGGCGCGTACCAGCACTTGCCCTTCCGATTCGCCGATGATTTTTGCTTCACGAAGCCACTTATCAACTGCGCTATGATGCTGTTTTTCAACTATTTGCTTCAGGGGTTTGCCGACAAGTTCCATCATTTCATAACCGAGAATCCTTGTTGCGGCATCGTTGATTTGTACAATTTCTCCTTCGAGCGAATAGATATAGATAATGTCCGTTACGTTATTGAAGAGGTCGTTATATTTTTTATCCCGCTGTTGAAGTGTTTCTAACTTTTGTTTTTGCGATTTGATAAACCGCCGTTGATTGTACAATAACAGGGCAATTACAAACGTTATCAAAATGACAATGACGAACGTACCAACGAGTAATGCCCACCCAATCTCACCGGAAATAACGGTCATTGCACTATTCCACTCCGCATATCTTTAGTCCCTCTCCTCTTCTTTCGCCATCTCTAACGATTGCTTCCCGAAAAGCGGACTCCAGAATGCGAGCGCAAAGAGTATGTTTCCCAGGATATTAAACACCATATAGATTGAACTGAAAAAAACAGCGTTTGGTTTTGGCAGAGAGAGCGTCCAGTTTGCAAGCGCGAAGATAACAATATTCCCTGCAAAGAAGACAATGATAGCAATACAAACCCAAAACGGCGGCATCGCGTAAAACGTCAACGGTTTTTTTTGAATGGTGAAAAAAAGGGTGTGCGCAGAACCCAAGGTGAGAAGAATGGATTCGAGCGGTCTGCTATAAATGTTAAAGTGTTTGATGTCTTCAAAAAAGTAATTAATGAGAATAAACAGAATAAGGAAGGGGATGATCGTCCCCCGCAATACTTTTTGAAACGGAGGATTGTAGTATGAGAGTATAGACATCAGAAACGTAAACTCTATCGGTGTGAACAGAGTAATCATCCATAAATTATTGATTCCGCTTCTTGCGTAATACGTGCCAAGACACTCAGCAATGAACGAAACAATAAAAAAGGCGTTCAATAATTTTAACGGTTTATCTTGTTTGCTTTTTGTAACAATACCGCTAAGAAAGGGGAAAAGGATTGAACCGGAAGAAAACCACCCAAGTAAATCCATAGAGAAGTTTAATCGGAATTCAATTCGTTATCGTTCCCGCAATTCGGTGGACAAGGATATCCCGTTTCCAGTATATACCCATCGGTGAGATCGTTCTCATCCTCATCCGCTCCAACAAGAACAAGTTTCCAATCGCCATTACCACCTTCTCCGTAATAACAGCGAATCCCGATGCATTTATCTTCATCGAGAATTTGTTGAAGTTTTTCTTTACCGAAAAACTCTCCTTTGATTGCGGCGGGAATAGCCTGTCGGTGATTGCTGGTTAACTGACCTGCTTCAGAGAGAGTAATAAAACTCCCTTCGTTACCATTGAATGCCATTTTTGTTAGCCTTTCGAAATGATTGGTGGTGAAAAAAAAATTATCTGAATTGTCTAATGAAACATTTGCACCTAAAAAAATTTTTAACTTGTACGTCTAAAAAATTTCGGAGAAGTTAGGAAAAATCTCTCTTATGCACAATGGAGGAAATAAAGAAATATCCAAACGCGAAATTTTCTTCCTTCAAAAATAAAAACATAACTTCACCGCCGAATTTTCTTTCTCTTGTATCACTGTAACAAAATTATGAAATACAAAAACCTTTTCTTCAAAAATATTTTTCCCATTTCATTTCTCTTCATCCTCTGTTCACAATATATCCTGAACGAGGGAAAGGGACTCTCTGCTCAAATGAAATACGATACTTCGTATTATTCGAAAATGAAATGGAGAGAAATCGGTCCATTTCGCGGCGGACGTTCGGTTGCCGTTGCGGGACATAAAGATTTTCCGAACACATTTTATTTCGGCGCAACGGGGGGAGGAATTTGGAAAACCGAAGATGGCGGAAATAGCTGGCTCAATTGTTCCGATGGATTTTTGAAACTTGGAATTGTTGGTGCGTTAGCAATTGCAGAAAGCGACCCGAATGTAATTTACGCAGGAACCGGTGAATCGTGCATTCGCGGAAATGCTATGCCGGGCGAAGGAGTGTATAAATCCGACGATGCAGGAAAAAATTGGAAATACATCGGGCTCAAAGAGGCGCAAACAATTTCAAAAATTGTCGTTCATCCTAAAAATGAAAACATTATGTACGTTGCGGCGTTCGGTCATCCGTTCGGAACAAACAAGGAACGCGGTGTATATCGTTCACAAGATGGTGGAAAGACGTTTGAGAAAGTTTTATTTAAAAATGATTCGACAGGAGCGGTGGATTTGATTCTTGACCCGATGAATCCAAGAATATTATACGCTTCACTCTGGCAGGCATATAGAAATACGTGGAGTATGACAAGCGGAGGACGGGGAAGCGGTTTATGGAAATCGGTTGACGGAGGCGATACGTGGGAGGATATTTCCAACAGCAAAGGTTTACCGGAGGGAATTAAAGGAAAAATCGGTATTGCGGTTTCGCCGGCAAAACGTGATAGAGTGTGGGCGATCGTTGAAGCAGACAACGGCGGGTTGTTTATGTCCAACGATGGAGGAAAAAATTGGATGAAGATGAATGACGACCGAAGAATCCGGCAACGCGCGTGGTATTATTCGCACATTTATGCCGACCCGAAAAACCCTGACGGCATTTATGTTTTGAATGTGCAGTTCTTCAAATCTATTGACGGAGGAAAAACACTCACTACCGTTTCTGTTCCCCACGGCGACAATCACGACCTCTGGCTCAATCCCGACAATCCGCAAATAATGATTAATGCAAACGATGGGAGCGCAAACGTTACATATAATGGTGGACAAACGTGGACACAGCAAGATATAGCAACGGCGCAATTTTACCACGTTATCGTTGATAATGATTTCCCGTATAACATTTACGGCGCACAACAAGATAATAGTACCGTGCGAATTCCAAGCAGAACAAACGGATTTGGCATTGACCGCCCCGATTGGTTTAGTGTTGCCGGTGGCGAAAGCGGCTACATTGCCGTTAACCCGAAAGATGCAAACATTACCTACGGCGGAAGTTATGGAGGATATCTCACGCGGTACAATCACGCAACAAAGCAGGAACAAAATATTTCCGTGTGGCCCGATAATCCGATGGGCGCAGGAGCAATTGCATCGAAATATCGCTTCCAGTGGACATATCCGATTGTCGTTTCTGCGCACGATGTAAACTCGCTGTATGTTACGGGAAACGTTGTCTTCAAGTCCAGAAACGAAGGAATGAGTTGGGAAAAAATTTCACCCGACTTAACGCGCAACGATACAACGAAGATGTACTCTTCCGGCGGACCGATTACAAAAGATAACACGAGTGTTGAATATTATTGCACCATTTTTACCTTTGCGGAATCTCCTGTTCAGAAAGGAGTATTATGGAGCGGAAGCGACGACGGGCTCATCCACGTTTCTACGAATGATGGAAAAAATTGGAGCAACGTTACCCCAAAAGATTTACCCGATTGGTCAATGGTGAGCATTCTCGATGCGTCGCCGTTTCAAAGCGGGACTGCGTACGTTGCAGCGAACCGATATAAGTTGGATGATTTCAAACCGTACATTTTCAAGACGAATGATTTCGGAAAAAGTTGGAAAAAAATCGTGCGGGGAATTCCCGAAAATGAATTCGTTCACGTTGTGCGCGAAGACCCGAATCGCAAAGGGCTTTTGTATGCCGGAACAGAACGCGGAATGTATGTTTCATTTGATGACGGCGAGCACTGGCAATCTCTCCAGCTCAACTTGCCAATTACTCCGATTCACGATATTGCAATTCAAGCGCGAGAGAAAGATTTGGTTGTTGCAACGCACGGTCGGTCGTTTTGGGTGTTGGATAATCTCACGCCCCTGCATCAACTCAACGACGAAGTTACGAAAGCTGATGTATTTCTTTTCAAACCGAACGATACATACCGCCTCGAAAGTTTTTCTTTTGAACGGGCAGGGATTGCTCTTGGGAAAAATCCACAGGGAGGAATCGTGAGTTACTACTTCTTCAAAAAGAAACCGGGCGAAAAAGATTCTGTGAAACTTGAATTTCTCGACGAGAAAGAAAATGTGATTAAATCATTTCTTGTGAAAGAAGAAAAGAAAGAAGGCGGAAGTTCAGAAATGAGTGGCGACGATGAGCCGAAAGCGCCTGCAGATTCGGGAATGAATCGTTTCGTGTGGGATATGCGTTATCCCGATGCCAAGAAAGTGCCCGGCGCAATTTTCTGGGGTGGAACAACCCAAGGTCCGCTCGCAACACCCGGCAAGTATTTTGTCCGACTCAAATACAACGACAAAAGTTGGAAACACCCATTTGAATTGAAAAAAGACCCGCGCATTGCTACCACGCAAGATGATTTCAAAGCGCAGTTTGATTTTTTGATGCGCGTCCGCGATACACTTTCTGCGGCGCACAACACCGTGAACACAATTCGCGACATTCGTACACAAACAAACGATTTGGTGAAACGAATGGAAAAAGATTCGTCGAAGAAAATTATTGATTCGCTCAGCAAAAAACTGAACGAAAAACTGAAGGCAATTGAAGAAGAAATTATTCAAACAAAAATAAAAAGCGGACAGGACGCGTTGAATTATCCGATTAAACTCAACAACAAAATCGCCGTCCTTGCCGATGTTGCCGCCAGTGCCGATACACGACCAACACAACAAACTTACGATGTCTTCGACGAACTCACAGTAAAACTGAATGAACAATTGATGAAATTCAAATCCGTTGTTGATAATGATTTAGTTGAGTTTAACAAAGCAGTGAAACGATTGGATATTCCGGCGGTGATATTGAAGAAATGAACCTCATCCTCCTTCAGCCCACTCTTCGCGCATTCGATTCAAAAGGAAATTTAGAAGCGATTGAATTACTTGTGGCGAAGGCGAAAGAAAAAATCTCCTCTGAAGATATTTTGCTTTTGCCGGAACATTTTACGTTTGACGATGATGTAAATTCATACGATGATTTTATTCGTAAACTCGCATCTCTTGCAAATTGCACTGTTGTCGGTGGTTCACATCATCGCACAATGAACGGGAAACGAATCAATTACGGAATTGCTGTTGACCGAAAGGGAAATGAAATTGGGAATTATTCAAAACTTCGTCCATATTTTCATGAACTCAATCACGTTTTCGCAGGAGATTCGTTTGGCGAGTTTCAAATCAACGGAAAAAATTTTCTCGTTCTCATTTGTGCCGATTTTTGGTACAGTGATTTGATGTTCAAAACGAAAAAGCAACCCGATGTCATTCTTGTTCCATCGCTTTCCGTAAGTAGAAAACCGAACGCAGGATATTCTCAATCGCTCTGGAAACACACAGCAATCACACGCGCATTTGAATTCGGCGCGTTCGTTGGCATCAGTGATTGGAGTGAAAATTCTCTTCTTCAGAAAAACAGAACTTGCGGCGTTGGCGGATTTACCGACCCGACCACAATACAAGATGATAATTTTTTTTATGCAATTTCTTCGGAAGGAATTTCGATGTTCAAATTGGATTTTGATGCTTTGGATGAATTTCGAAGCGACAGAAAAATGAGGGGGTTTTTCTGGTCTGCAAATCAACGGAAATAAATTTTGCCGCAACGCAAATTTAGTATATTCTCCGCCAAAATTATTACTTACCAAGAGAGGATTTTATGTACAAACTCGTTTTAATCAGACACGGCGAAAGCGTGTGGAACAAAGAAAATCGTTTTACCGGATGGACGGATGTTGACCTTTCCGAAAAAGGTATCGAAGAAGCGCATCGAGGAGGACGAACGTTACAACAACAGGGATTCGTCTTCGATGTTGCGTTCACGTCAGTTCTCAAGCGGGCAATTCGCACGTTGTGGATTGTGCTGGACGAAATGGATTTGATGTGGATTCCCGTCAACAATTCGTGGCGGCTCAACGAACGGCATTACGGCTCGCTGCAAGGGTTGAACAAATCCGAAATGGCGACAAAGTTCGGCGAAGAGCAGGTAAAAATCTGGCGACGCAGTTACGACATTCCCCCGCCGTCACTTGAAACAACCGATGAACGTTATCCCGGGAAAGATGTGCGGTACAGAGATTTAAAGAAAGAAGACATTCCTCTTACAGAATCATTGAAACTCACCGTTGATAGATTTCTTCCGTATTGGTTTTCTACCATTGCGCCAACGATAAAATCGGGAAAGCGGGTAATTATTGTGGCGCACGGAAACAGTTTGCGCGCACTAGTAAAATATCTCGACAACATTTCTGATGAGGCAATCGTGCAAATGAATATTCCAACCGGTATGCCGTTACTATATGAACTTGACGATAATTTGAAACCGCTGCGCAGCGAATATCTTGGCGATGCAGAAGAAGTAAAACGCGCAATGGAATCGGTTGCAAATCAGGGAAAAGTGAAGTAAACGACGAGGTTTTTTTACACACAAATTTTGAAAACGTATGTACACGACATATAAATTAAAACTATCAGAATTGAATGAACAATTTCTCGATGGCCTGAAGATGCTGTTTCGAGATAAACAAGAAGTTGAAATCGCTGTGTATGGGTCGGATACGCCAATCGAAGATGAAACAACATATTTGATGAAATCGAAATTTAATCGTGAACGATTGCTTCAGGCAATTCAGGAAAGCGAAGAGGGGAAGAATCTCATTATTCCTGAACAGTCACAGTTTCAATGAGGGTTGTTGCTTTTCATTCCAACTCCTTTGACGAGTATAACGAATGGGCAAGAACAGAGGAAAAAATATTTCAACGTTTGGTTACGCTCATTCGAGATACACGAAGAACGCCATTTGAAGGAATCGGAAAACCGGAGCCGCTGAAAGGAGATTTTGCCTGTTGCTGGTCTCGCCGGATTACTGACGAGCATCGCTTAGTCTATAAAGTTTCGAATGAGGCGATAATAATAACTCTCTTGTAAATATCATTACGAATAATAATGCGTCTCGCAATCGTTCAAACAAATCCTGTTTTCGGAGAAGTAAAAACTAATGTAACATCCGCAATTCGTCAAATGGAAAATGTTGAAGCGGATTTGTTTGTTCTTCCAGAACTATTTAACACGGGATATAATTTTATTTCGCAGGAAGAAGTCGAACAACTTGCCGAAACAACGGATGGATTTACATTTCAGGAAATTTTTTCTTTTGCAAAAAAGAAGAATTGTTTTGTGGTGTATGGATTTGCAGAAAGAGCATACAGCAAAGAGCGTAGAGCAGAGAGCAGTAATACCCAAACCGCAAACCACAAACCACAAACCGTTTTCTACAACTCCTCTGCCCTCATTGGTCCAAACGGATTAGTTGGCTTGTACAGAAAAGTTCACCTTTTCTACCGTGAAAATCTTTTCTTCGTTCCCGGAAATCTCGGTTTTCCCGTTTTCGATTTACCGTTTGGAAAAGTCGGAATGATGATTTGTTTCGATTGGTATTTTCCCGAAAGCGCGCGAACGCTTGCACTCAAAGGCGCGCAACTCATTTGTCAGCCCGCAAATCTTGTAATGTCGCATTGTCCCGATTCGCTTGTAACACGCTGTTTGGAAAATAGAGTATTCGCTGCGCTTGCCGATAGAGTTGGCGATGAAAATAGAAATGGAATAAATTTGCATTACATCGGCAAAAGTGAAATCGTTACGCCGAACGGAGAAATACTTGTTCGCCTCGGAGAACACGAAACGAACAGTGCCGTTGCAGAAATTGACCTTTCGCTTGCAAACCACAAACAACTGAACGAATTCAACAATTTATTCGAGGGAAGAAAAGTTGAGCAGTACGAGTCTTCGTTACGATTGCGATAGCATTTTTTCTTGTAAGAAAAAAGAATAAAACAATTGCCGCAAACAATCGTAGAAACAAAACCGATTTCAAAACACCACCAAACGACGATAGTTGAAGCGAAGGAAACCAGCCGAGCAACAAGTACGTGAGCACAAAAATCCCGATAAGTTTTCCTGTCGAAACCGAACTCCACTCTATCGTTCCCGAAAATACGAGCAATGGGAATACGAGTAAAATATAATGATGGTCAGCGGCAAGCGGCGTAAAAATTACCGAGAGAATGAGGAACGAAAAGAAGCGAAACGTATTTTCTTTTTGAAAGGAAAAAACAAGAAAAACGACGAGTGAAGAAATCGTAAGAATTATTGCAACGATTGGCGCATCAATAATTGGATTGGGATTCCATTGTGAATGTGCGACAAACAAACTTCCGAATAACGCCGGAACACACGGCAATCCGGTGAGCGCGGCATCGTGCGTTTGAAATGAGAAGAACAAGCGGTCGAAGTGCTGTGAATACGTTTCAACACCGAGGAAAGAAAGAGAGAGAACCGTTCCGAAAAAGAACACGGCTAGCGTAATAAAAAATTCTTTCCACCGCTTTTCCATAACAAAGAGGAGTAAAAACATCCACCCGAAATATTTCAACAGAAGAAGAAAGGCAAGAGCCAATCCTGCGAGGTATGGTTTTTGTTTGCTGTATCCAATCCACAAAAATAAAACAAGAAGCAAAAGTAAAAGATATATTTGCCCGCGTTGTAAATTTCGGAGAAAGGGAATTGAGCATGTTAAAAACGCAAAGAGCAATTCCTGATATCCTGAATGCGATGGAATATCGAAACTTTTAATTGCGAGAAACCAAATCAGAAAAACGAGAAATACATTTATACAATTCCAAACAAACTTTGCCGTAAATGGTTCGAGCGCAATGAAGGGAAGAAAAACAAAACTTGCGGGGGGAGGATTGACGTAATAGACAATCGTTGGCTCGTCTATACCCATTGATTTTCCTGCTTCGATAAATGCGTTGTCCTCGTATAAAATAAAATTTGGAAAAGGAGATGAGACAACTTGGGAAGCAATGTAATATCCGGCGAAATCCGAAAGGCGATGCGTTGAGTAGCGAAATCCGATAAAACAATTTACACACAAACCCAAAACCGCAGCCAACAGCGCAATGCGTTTTAACCACATAGGAAGCGAATGAAGACGGAAAAAATTTTGTTCGACATTCATACAAACAAAATATACGGGAAAGCAATTATTCTTTTTGTTTAATCCTCTTTTAAGAAACGGTTAAGAATTTCCGTCGTATAATTTGCCCGACATTTTAATTCACTGATTTCAATCACTTTTACCAAGGAAACTATTATGGATAAAAAATTCTGGATCGCATTTGTCGCCGTCTTTGTTGCAGGACAAATTCTCGACTTTCTCATTCACGGTGTTTTGTTGACTTCAACGTATGCTGCACAACCCATGGGTGTATTCCGTCCGATGGACCAAATGAATAATATGCTGCTGATGGTTGTTGGACTCATTGTTTCATTTTTTCTCACGATGATTTACTCAAAAAATCACGAGGGGAAAGGAATGATGGAAGGCGTGCGTTTCGGGTTGTTCGTTGGCTTCATCACCGCAACGCCGATGGCGTACGCAACGTATGCAACGTCGCCCATTACGTACTCGCTTGCAATGCAGTGGTTTCTGTACGGAATGATTAAAACCATTATCCTCGGCATTGCACTTTCAATGGTGTACGGAAAACCGCAAACGGCATAATCGCATATTCTCAATGTAACTTACAGAAAGAGGCGTTCGATACGGATGCCTCTTTTTTTATTTTATGGTAGCGCCGTGTTTCTGCTTTTGTTTTTTTCTCATACTTTTCCCTCCGAAAAAATGAAACGAAAACATTTACTTCTTCTGATTTCTTCAATTTCCTTTTTCTTGTCAGCATTTTTCTTTTCTTCAAAATCAATGAACCAACAAATCAACAAACCAAATCATCTCATCAGCGAAAAATCTCCATACTTGCAGCAACACGCGTACAATCCCGTCAATTGGTATCCGTGGAGCGAAGAAGCATTTGAGAAAGCGAAACGAGATGACAAACCGATATTTCTTTCCATCGGTTACTCAACGTGTTATTGGTGTCACGTAATGGAACGAGAATGTTTTGAAAATGATTCGATTGCTGAATTGATGAACGAACATTTCATTTCGATAAAAGTTGACCGGGAGGAACGTCCTGATATTGACAGAATTTATATGAGCGCAGTACAGGCGATGACCGGAAGCGGCGGCTGGCCAATGAGTGTTTTTCTTGACCACGATTTAAAACCGTTTTGGGGAGGAACGTACATTCCGCCGACAGCGAAATATGGAAGAATAAGTTTTCCCGATTTACTCACTCGTCTTCACGAATTGTGGACAAACGATAGAAAGAAAATTTATGAAGCGAGTAATTCGCTCACAGAATATTTACAAAAAAATTCTCCCGCAAAGATGGACTCCACTTTGAATGTGGAGTCTATCTCAACCGATGTTCTCGATTCCGCGTTCAATATATTTTCGCGAAGTTATGATGAGCGATTTGGCGGATTTTCTTCTGCACCGAAATTTCCTCGTCCCGTGCAATTCAATTTTCTGCTGCGATATTATCATCGAACTAACAATCAACTTGTGTTAGAAATGTGTTTGAAAACTTTGAAGGAAATGTGGAACGGTGGAATGTATGACCATCTCGGCGGCGGATTTCATCGCTACTCAACGGATGAACGCTGGCGAATTCCTCACTTTGAAAAAATGTTGTACGACCAGGCACAACTTTGCATTTCGTATCTCGAAGCATATCAAATTACCAAAGATGAATTTTTCGCCGAGGTTGCAAAAGATATTCTTCGCTATGTTCAAGAAAAGATGACGAGTAGTGAAGGCGGATTTTATTCTGCAGAAGATGCGGAAAGCGCATTTGATTTTGAACATCCGAACGAAAAAGAAGAAGGAGAATTTTACTTGTGGAAGAAATCCGAAATTGAAAAACTTCTTGGTGAAAATGCCGAACTTTTCTGTTTCACTTTTGGAATTGAAGAGAATGGAAATGCGCTTTCTGACCCGCATAATGTTTTCCAAAATAAAAATGTTCTCTATCAAGCGTTGCCATTGGAGACAGTAGCAAAACGTTTTGGAAAAAGTGTTGATGAAGTAAAAATAATTCTCAAAGTAGGACAAGAATCCCTTCTTGTACAACGGGAACAACGTCCCAAGCCCCATCTCGATGATAAAATTCTTGTTTCGTGGAACGGACTGATGATTTCTGCATTTGCAAAAGCGTACCAAGTTCTTGGCGATGAAACCTATTTACATTCAGCAGAAAACGCAACCAATTTCATAACGAGCAAACTGATAAACAAGCAAACGTACAAACTCTTTCGCCGCTATAGAGACGGAGAAGCAAAAATTGATGGAACATTAGAAGATTACGCTTTCTTCGTTCAAGCACTTTTAGATTTATACGAATCGTCGTTTGAAATTTCTCACCTGCAACTTGCAATAAAATTGAACGAAACGCTAATCGAAATATTTTATGATAAAGAGAACGGAGGATTTTTTGATGCGAGCGATGAAGACAAAACTCTCATTCTCCGCACTAAAGAAAGTTATGATGGCGCAGAACCTTCAGGAAATTCGATTGCGATTCTGAATTTACTTCGGCTTTCACAAATGCTGGATAATAAAGAATGGAAAGTCCTCGCGGAGAAATCGCTGGCGTACTTTGGGAAACAAATTTCTCAATCACCGCACGCAATGCCTCAGTTTCTCGTTGCCGTTGACTTTCTCCTATCAACGCCGAAAGAAATTATTATTGCAGGAAATCGAAATGACATAGAAACAAAAAAAATGCTCGGTGAAGTTTATTCCCGCTTTCTACCATATAAAATTCTTTTGCTTGCCGATGGAAATGAAGGACAAAAGTTTCTCTCTTCTCAGAACTCTTTCCTCAAAAACATCAAACAAATTGACGGAAGCCCGACGGCATTCGTCTGCGAAAATTATGTATGTAACTTACCGACGACCGACAGAAATCAATTAGCGAAAACGTTAGACGAGCATTGAATCAACTCGCTTCAACGATGACATCATTTTCTCTCTTGCCTCTTTCGAAAAACGATTATATCTGTGCATATCCAAAAATAATTCTTCGGAATCGTTCATCAACGTTATTGAAATTTCATTCTGTCGTTCGAAACTTAGCGTAGAAATTATGGTTCGCGGAAATTTAATTTCGTTCCAACTGCGAGCAAAGAAGTGAACTAATGCTTGTGTGTGTGCAACTTGTTCATCATGAAATTTTGGAGACGCGGTTATTACTTCCAATCCCTCTTTGAACAGTCCAAGGAAAATCGGCTTGAGTACGGTAGGTGAAATTCTCGTTGGACACAGCACAATTGTTTTTCCTTTCAAACCCTTTGCCGCGCTATCGGGACCAAACATTGGATGTGTTCCAAGAATTGATACTGATTTTGGAAGAAGTTTTTTCATCCACGCAATCGGTTTTTCTTTTACGGAACAAACATCAATCACTAACGCATCTTTTTGAATAAGTGGAGAAATTTTTTTGAGAACATTTTGAAGTTGATTGATGGGAACTGCGAGAATAATAATTTTCTGCGACGCAACTTCTTCAAGCGAGGCGAATCTGTGAATCTCTGGCAAACCATTCTTCCCATTTTCGTCGAACACAACTATCGAAAACCTTTTCGACAAATGTTCCGCAAGTAATTTTCCAAACCGCCCGAACCCTATCAACCCAACTACTGACTTCTGACTTCTTACTACTAACTTTTCACTTCTCTTCATTTCTTCACAAACCTCTCTTGTATCGCTCGCGAATTTTTTATTATAGATTTGAAAATCTCGTCAACAAAATCTGTATCAAGTCCTGCACTTTCTGCGTGATGAAATAACCGCTTCTTAATATCCGCTTCACGTTTTTTATCCACGATAAACTTTTTATGATAGTTTTTTATCTTCGCAACTTCTGCAACAAGTGATTGCCGTTGCGCAAGAAGGATAAGAATATTATCATCAATCAAATCAATTGAACGGCGAACATCGTGCAAAACATTTTCTTCTTTCAGCATTTGCAAGCGCATCAAATGGTCGGTAATCACGAGCGCCGCCATTGATTCAATCACCGGAACTGCGCGCGGACATAAACACGGGTCGTGTCGTCCTTCAGTTTTAATCGTCGCCTCTTTTTTATCAACGGAAATTGTTTTCTGTTCTTTCAAAATCGAAGACGCCGGTTTAATTGCAACACGAAACACAATATCTTCGCCATCCGAAATTCCACCTTGAATTCCTCCGGAAAAATTTGTCCGCGTTCGCACTTTTCCCGTTTTCGTTTCCACGTAATATTCATCGTTGTGTTCGCTTCCTTTCATTTTCGCCGCCGCAAATCCCGAACCGATTTCAAATCCTTTCGTTGCGGGAATGGAGAGCATCGCTTTCGCAAGTTCCGCTTCGAGTTTATCAAACACCGGTTCGCCTAATCCAACGGGACAATTTTTTACAACACATTCAACAATGCCGCCAATCGAATCGCCTTCTTTTTTTGTGCGAAGAATTTTTCCCTCCATTTTTTTTGCAACTTCTTTATCCGCACAGCGTACAATATTTTTTTCTATTTCGTTGAAGTTAACTTCTTTCGCAATAATATTTCCAACTTGTTTTGTATAGGCAACAATTTCAATTCCATTTTTGTTCAGAATTTGTTTTGCGAGCGCGCCGCTTGCAACTCGTCCCGCCGTTTCCCTCGCCGAACTTCTTCCTCCTCCGCGATAATCGTGAATACCATATTTCGACAAATAGGTGTACGCCGCATGTCCCGGACGAAATAAATTTTTAATCGCTTCATAATCTTTCGAGCGTTGGTCAGTGTTGCGAATCATCAAGCAAATCGGTGTTCCTAACGTTTTACCCTCAAACACGCCGCTCAATACTTCAACTATATCTGCTTCGTTACGCGCGGTGGTAACTTTGCTTTGTCCCGGTCGTCGTCGGTCAAGTTCGTTTTGAATTTGTTCAACTTCGAAATCCAGATTCGGTTTCACGCCGTCAATGATTACGCCAACTGCTTTGCCATGACTTTCGCCAAATGTTGTTATGCGAAATAATTCGCCAAATGAATTTCCAGCCATAAAATTTGTAATTGGTAATTAGTTCTTTGTCAATTTAAGAAGCTTCATTTCTTTATGGTTTTTTGTATTCACCAAAATGAATTCGATAATTGTTACAATCCTCTACTTCTACTTCCATCAAACAAATACTTTTATCCACTTCTTCCTTTCTTATCTCAATTATTGTAGCACCTCTCGATTGCAATTCTTTTATCAATTCTTCAATGTTATTCACCATTATGAATAAATAAAATCTATCTGTGTTTGTTGGTGAATTATTCTCTTCCAGGAGAAAGTTTATAGAAATACCATCTCTATCGACAGATGAAAATGTTGGCGGATCTCCATCAATCATATCTATTTCAAATCCGAGTACCTCTTTGTAATAGTTTGTTGTTTTTAAAATATCATCAACATAAAATGTGGGAGTGATACTTTCAAAACTAACTGTTTGTTCTTCGGTTGGTGTTGATTCATTCATAATCGTTTTCCTTTCTATAATATTGTTATTCGCCTAAATATCTTTTTTTGAGTTCTCTTGTCCAGTGTTTATTATCAACATTAGGATAAACATAAAACAATGCATCAATAAAATCTTCTAAATATCTCGGATAAAATCCCGTTTTTGATTTGTCGATGTTGTCGTTGATAAGATTTTTTTGATAATCGTTAACACCATCTTGACATTGAAAATTTTGAGAGGGAAAAAGGAAAACAAAGAATCCTTCGTCATAATCCTGCTTTGTTGCAATTGAAAGAAGATGGTCTCGCCAAATTTGTGAAAGTGGTGGTTCTCTCAAAACGTCACTGCTACCCGATTTGAAAATCTGTGGATTATTTTCAGTCAATTCTTTGTAGTCATCCTTGTAATATTTTTTTGCTTTGGCTTTATTTTCTTCTCTTAAACTCTCAGCATACTTAACCTCAATTCCGATGAAACCAGACTTGTTGCCATTAGTGTAATTAACAAAGACATCAAATGCTGAATGATCGCCAAGATATTTTGTGTCTCCTCGTCCGGGCGAATATTCAAATTTTATTTCAGAAACTTGTTCAACTCTTTCTGGAAAAAGTTCGCGAAAAAATTTAGACGGAAGGTTGGTTTTAGTAGCGAGCGAAAGTTCACCGAAGAGATTAAAACAGAGTGGTTGTGATGAAAGCAAATTGTTCCAAATTCTCGGCTCACTAATTAACGCTCCTTTTTGTTTTTTTTCAAGTGCGTTTTTAACTGTTTCTCGAATTTTAGGAGAGAGAAAGTTCGCACCTTTCTTAAAAGCGTCTTCCTTGGAAAGAATACTTCCTAATTTTATCAATTCACCTTTACGGTTTTTATATGTTCCGGCTTTATAATCATTTTCACATCTCCAATCATTTTGATGTTTTCTTGCCCAAGCCCTGAATTTTGTGTCACTTTCAACTTCTACTACAATTTTTTCTTTATTCATGTTTTCCATACTTACAATATAATACACGTTTTAACATTTGTCAAGTACATTTTTTAAATTTAATTTGCGCCTCTGCGTTTTAAAATTTTATTCATCCAATCCAGTTCGTAATTCCCTCACAAAATTACAAACATTTTTCTCCATTTCTCTCGCTTTACTCTCTCGAATGAGATTTATCAACGCGCTGCCAACAATAATTCCATCGCATAATCCTTTTATCTGCTGTGCATCTTTTTTAGTTGAGATTCCAAATCCAACGAGCAACGGGTTTTTCTTTACAATCTTCTTTGCGCGTTTCAAAAATTTTTCTGTTTGCGATGAAATATTTTTTCTCGCTCCCGTAACTCCCGTTATCGAAACACAGTATAAAAATCCGGTTGAGTGTTCATCGAGCAATTTCAATCGTTCATTCGTTGTCGTTGGCGATGCAAGAAAAATGGTTGCAATATTTTTTTCTTTTGCTTGAAGAATAATTTCTTCTGCTTCTTCAATCGGTAAATCGGGAATGATGATTCCATCAACGCCACATTCAAAACAAGAAGCGAAAAATTTTTCACTTCCAAAAGCAAGTAATGAATTCATATATCCCATCAACACAATCGGCTTTTCAGAAAATGTTCTAATCTCTTTCACGATGGAAAATATTTTTGAAAGCGTAATCCCATTTTCCAAAGCGACGTGTGAACTGAATTGAATCGTTGGTCCATCGGCAAGCGGATCGGAAAAAGGAATTCCCAACTCCAAAATATCTGCGCCACCTTTTTCAATTGCTTTCACAAGCGGAATTGTTTTTTCCATCATTGGAAATCCCGCGGTGAGAAAAATAGAAAGCGCTTTTCGTTTTTCTTTTTGGAGTGATTGTAGTTTTGTAGTTAATCGGTTCATAATAAAATGGTTTGAGGTTTGGGATTGGAGGTTTGAGGATTTTAGTTTGAGAACTTTTCTCAAACCACCAACCTTTAACCTCTTAATATCGTCGGCAAATCTTTTTCTCCTCTTCCCGATAAATTTACAACGACAATTTTTTCATTCTTCGAGTTAAGTTTCATCTTTTTTAAATATGCTAACGCGTGAGAAGATTCGAGTGCGGGAAAAATTCCTTCAAGTTTTGTAAGTTCAAATAATGCGTTGAGCGCTTCATCATCGGTAACGGAAACGTATTTCACTCGTCCGCTTTCTTTGAGAAAACTATGTTCGGGTCCAACACCTGGATAATCAAGTCCCGCAGAAATAGAATGTGCGGGAAGAATTTGTCCGTCATCATCTTGCAAAAGATAACTGAACGAACCGTGAAGAACTCCGGGTTTTCCTTTCGTGAGTGTTGCAGCATGTTGCGTTGTGTTGATGCCAAGTCCCGCAGCTTCAACGCCAAACATTTTCACATCGTCATTCAAGAACGGAAAAAATAATCCGATGGAGTTACTTCCGCCGCCAACACACGCAACGAGAATATCGGGAAGACGATTTTCTTTTTCCAAAATTTGCTCGCGTGTTTCTTCGCCGATAATTTTTTGAAAATCTCTCACCATCATCGGATACGGATGCGGACCAACAACAGAGCCGAGAACATAAAACGTATCGCGCACATTTGCAACCCAATCGCGAATCGCTTCGTTCGTTGCATCTTTCAGCGTTTGCGTTCCCGAAGTTACGCCGCGAACTTCTGCGCCGAGAAGTTGCATTCGCTTCACGTTCATTTCTTGCCGCGCCATATCTTTCGTTCCCATATACACAACGCAATCGAATCCCATTTTTGCCGCGACAGTTGCCGTTGCTACACCGTGTTGTCCCGCGCCGGTTTCTGCAATTATTCTTTTCTTGTTTAGTTTTTTTGCAAGAAGAATTTGCCCAATCGTATTGTTGATTTTATGCGCTCCCGTATGACATAAATCTTCGCGCTTCAAATAAATTTTTGTGTTGCGAAATTTTGCGCTCAATCGTTCCGCAAAATATAACGGCGTTGGTCTTCCGGCAAAATCTTTTAAATGCAAACGAAATTCTTTTTGAAACGATGAATCGTTCTTCGCTTTGTTGTACGCTATTTCCAATTCATCCAATGCAGCGATTAAAGTTTCGGGAACAAAGCGTCCGCCGAATTTTCCGAAATGACCTTTTGAGTTTAGAGTTACGAGTTTCTTGTTCATTAGAACTTACTTCCTTTTATATATGAACTGCGAAGGTAATTTATTAAACCACCAATCATCTTCCCGATTTCATTTGCGTTTGCATAAAGAGTTTTGAATTCTTCTTTTTCAATGTAATCATTATCAATTGCAACAAATAGCAATGAACGAACTTCTCCAGCCGAACCTTTCGCAATTGAAAGAAATTGAATGAATTCTTTTCGACCATCACGTTCAAATCCCTCTGCGATGTTTGATATTATCGAAACACTTGCTCGACGAATTTGATCTTTTAAAGAAAAATCTTTTTTGAATGAACCGAGATTGGAGATTTTATAAATTTGTTTATTCAACTCTCGCGCTTTTTGCCATGCTTCAATATCTTCAAATGTTTTAAAACTATTCATAACTATATTTGTAATTCCTAAAATAAAAATCAAAACTCCATAACTTAAAAAAACTCGTAACCCGTAACTCGTAACTTTTCTCTAACTCAAACTCATCGAACGATTCACTACTGGCGCTAACACTTTCAATTTCTCAATCAATTCTAAAAGTCGTTTTGGTTTTAAAGATTGATAGCCATCGCTCAATGCAGCAGATGGTTCGTGATGAACTTCAATAATGAGCCCATCTGCACCGGCGGCAATTGCAGCAAACGACATTGGCAAAACTCCTTCCCAAATTCCGATACCATGACTTGGGTCAACAAACACGGGCAAATGAGAAAGTTTTTTGATAATCGGAATTGCGTTTAAATCCAACGTATTGCGCGATGCTGTTTCAAAAGTTCTTATTCCGCGTTCACACAAAATCACATCGTAATTTCCGCGATGCAAAATATATTCAGCGCACATCAGCAATTCTTCAATCGTTGCAGAAAGTCCGCGCTTGAGAAGAACTGGTTTTCGCAACTCGCCAACTGCTTCGAGCAGTGAATAGTTTTGCATATTGCGCGCGCCAATTTGAATGATATCCGCAACATCCGCAACGAGCGAAAGAGTTGCCGTGTCTTTCGCTTCGGTTACGATTTTCATTCCGGTTTTTTCGCGAACTTCTTTCAAGAGTTCCAAACCATCTTCTTTCAATCCTTGAAATGCGTACGGTGAACTTCTCGGTTTGTATGCACCTCCGCGAAAAAATACAACTCCCATTTCGTGAATCGCATTCGCAGTTGTAAAAACTTGTTCACGACTTTCAACTGAACACGGTCCTGCAATGAGCGTAAGTTCTTTGCTTCCGATTTCGTGCGAACCAATTTTTACAATCGTGTTTTCCGATTTCACTTCACGCGAAACAAGTTTGTATGGTTTGGAAACGGGAATCGCATCACTCACTCCTTCAAGCAAAAGAAATTGTTCAGCGTCAACTTTTCCTTTGTTGCCGGTAATTCCGATTGCGACACGTTGCGCTCCGGGAATTTCGTGCGGTTGAAATCCGAGTTTGATTATTTTTTCTTTGACGCGTTCGATTTGTTGTTTCGACGCGTCGAGTTTCATTACGATAAGCATAGGTCAATTAAAAGTTAAAAATGTAAAATTAAAAATTGGAAACAGCATTTAGTTCTTGAAATAATATTTTGATTTTCTCTCTGTCCTTTTTTCCGGGAGATTTTTCTACGCCGCTGTTCACATCAACAGCAAACGGTTGAACGGTTGCGATTGCTTTTCGAATATTTCCCGGATTCAATCCACCGGCGAGAAATATTTCGTGAAACGATTTCAATCGTTTCGCCATTTCCCAATTGCTGAGTAATCCCGTTCCGCCAAATTCGTTTTCTGTTTTTGAATCAACCAGAATCGCTTCAACGGAAAATTGTTTTGCGTATTCAAAATCTTCTTGTGAATTTATTGAAAGCGATTTCATTACCGGAACATCGAATCCAAAACAATCTTGAACTTTTTCATTTCCCGAAAGTTGAATCATATCCAATCCAACATTTTCAATAATCCGTTTAATCCCAAGTGAATCCTTATTCACAAACACGCCAACTTTTTTTATTTCTTTCGGAAATTGTTGAACAATTTCTTTTGCAGATTCAATTGAAATATTTCGCGGTGATCTTTCATAGAAAATAAATCCCAAATAGTTCGCCCCAAGTTCTGTACAATACAACGCATCTTCGAAATTTGTAATTCCACAGATTTTTACGAATGGTTTGTTGGTTAGTTCGTTTGTTAGTTTGTTCGTCATTTGATTAACTTAAAACTCGTAACTCGTAACTCGCAACTCGAAACTGTAAACTGAAAACTCTAAATTTTTCCCGTACATCCTTCAACCAATTCCTTCAAAGCTTTCCCCGGAGATTTTTCTTTCATCAATGTTTCTCCGATGAGAATTGCTTTCGCGCCATAATTTTTTACACGCAAAACATCTTCAGAAGTTTTTATTCCGCTTTCGCTTACAACACAAATATCTTTCGGAAGGAAAGAAATTATTTCTTCTGTGTGCTTCAAATTCACTTTCATCGTTTTCAAGTTGCGATTGTTGATTCCGAGTAATCGCATTTCGTCGAAGTTTATTTTTTCAAGTGAATGTGGTTTGTAAACTTCTACTAAACATTCCAATCCATTTTCCTTCGCGCAGAAAAATAAATCTTCGAGTTGTTGCCGCGAAAGAATATCTGCAATCAACAATATCGCATCTGCGCCGAATGATTTTGCCTCATAGATTTGAACTTGATCAATAATAAAATCTTTTCGAAGTAATGGAATTGAAACCACATTGCGGACATTTTCCAAATCATTCAGCGAACCACCAAAATATCTTTCATCCGTCAAAACAGAAATTGCGGAAGCAGAATTTTCTTCATACTCTTTCGCAATTTCTTTCGCGGAAAAATCTTCGCGAATAATTCCGGCGGAAGGCGATTTGCGTTTTATTTCTGCAATCACTCCAATCGAAAGTTTCGTTTCCAGCAATGCAGAACGAAGTGAAATGGGTGTTCGAAAAAACATTTCGCTTTCTTTCAAATCTGAAATTCCTTTTTGTTTGCGGAGTTTTACTTCTTCTTTTTTGTGAGAAACTATTTCGTCGAGAATTGTATTCATAAAGTAAATTGTCATTGCGAGGAGTCCCGAAAGCTTTCGGGACGACGAAGTAAACTTCTTGGGGATTGCTTCGCTTCGCTCGCAACGACTGAATGTTTTAATTCATTGTAAAATTAATCAGTTCTTTCAACTTCTTCATCGCATTTCCGGAATAAATCGAATTTTCGGCGAGCGAAATTCCTTCTTGAATCGTTTTCACTTTGTCGGCAACATACAAACCAAACGCCGCATTCAACACAACAATGTTTCTTGCAGAAGATTTTTCTCCATTCAAAATTCGTAAAGCAATTACTGAATTTTCTTTCGCAGAGTTTCCTTTCAATTCATCAATCGAACAAAGCTCGAATCCAACATCATTCGGATGAAATTTCCATTCGGAGATTTTTTCGTTCTTCACTTCAAGAATTGTTGTTGCGGAAGAAAGCGAAACTTCGTCAAGTCCATCGTTGGAACAAACAACACAAACTTTTTTTGTTCCGAGTTTTGAAAATGTTTCAGAAATTTTTTGCGCGGCGGAAAGCGAAAATGTTCCCACAAGTTGCCGCTGAACATTTGCGGGATTCGCCATGGGTCCGAGCATATTGAAAAATGTTTTCATTCCGAGTTCGCTGCGTGGTTTTGCGGCATGTTTCATTGCGGGATGAAATGTTGGAGCGAACAAAAATGCAATTCCGATTTCGCGTAAACATTGTTCACTTTGTTCCGGCGAAAGGGAAATATTCACGCCGAGTTCTTTCAACACGTCCGCGCTTCCGCACAAACTTGAAACAGAACGATTACCGTGTTTCGCAACAGAAATCCCATAACCCGCAACAACAAACGATGCAACAGTGGAAATGTTAAACGTTCCGGAATTATCACCGCCGGTTCCGCACATATCAATCGCATGTTCATTATCGCAAAATATTTTTACGGACTTTTCACGCATCACCGAAACAAAGCCAAACAATTCTTCCGCTGTTTCGCCTTTCATTTTTTCTGCAATACAAAAAGCGGAAATCTGCGCTTCAGTTGCATCGCCGGAAATAATGATGCGCATTGCCTCTTGCGCTTGTGTTCGCGATAAATGTTTTCCGTCGGAAATAATTTTGATAAAATCTTTTATCGTTTTTGGTTCGGAAGAAATTCCGGGAAAAGATTCTTTCGGTAACACTTGTTTCATCCAGTTCGAAATTATTTTCGTTCCTTCCGTCGTAAGAATTGATTCAGGATGAAACTGCACTCCTTCAATCGGAAGTGTTTTATGCCGCGCTGCCATTATTGTTCTGTCGTTTGTGGTTGCAGAAATTTCCAATTCGGTTGGAAAATTATTTTCATCAATCACAAGTGAATGGTAGCGCGTTGCAATAAACGGATTGGGAATATTTTCAAACACAGATTTTCCATCGTGATGAATCATCGAAGTTTTTCCGTGCATTAATTCTTTTGCGCGAATAATATTTCCGCCAAACACAAAACCGATACTTTGCAATCCAAGACAAACTCCGAAAATAGGAATTTGATTTCCAAGTGTCCGAATTATTTCTACACAAACACCGGCATCTTCCGGACGTTTTGGTCCCGGCGAAAGTAAAATTCCGTACGGTTTTTTATTCGCAATTTCGTCAACTGAAATTTTATCGTTGCGAAATACTTCGTACTCATCCGTGTGTTGCGCAATCAACTGCACGAGATTGTAGGTGAAGGAATCGTAGTTATCAATTATGAGTATCATTTTTAATATCATTTACAAACAACTGACGATTGACAACTGACAAAATAATGTCATTGGTCAGTTGTCAGTCGCAATTTTTATAATTCATTCGCTAATTCTATTGCTTTGACAAGTGCTTTCGCTTTGTTCACGGTTTCAAAAAATTCTTTTTCGGGAATAGAATCAGCGACAATTCCCGCTCCCGCTTGAATACATAATTTATTTTTTGATGCAAAAATGGTTCTTATTGCAATACACGTATCCATCGCGCCGGAAAAATCAAAATAGCCAACTGCGCCGGCGTACATTCCACGTTTTGATTTTTCTAGTTCGTCAATAATTTCCATCGCGCGAACTTTTGGCGCACCGCTAACCGTTCCCGCGGGAAATGTTGCTTTGAAAACTTCAACAGTAGATTTTCTGTTAGCAATTATTCCGACAACTTTTGAAGCGATGTGCATAACGTGTGAGTACCGAACAATGAATTTCATTCGTTCGACATTCACGGAATTTTTCTCGCACACTTTTCCCAAATCATTTCTTCCCAAATCTACGAGCATAATGTGTTCTGCATTTTCTTTTTCATCAGCGCGCAATTCTTCTTCAATGCGTTTATCGTCTTCATCATTCTTTCCGCGTGTTCTTGTTCCCGCAATCGGATATACTTCAGCAACATTATTTTCTGTTCGCGCGAGAATTTCCGGCGAAGAACCAATGATTGTTGTTTCACCGAAATCAAGAAAATATAAGTACGGCGATGGATTCACGACACGAAGAGCACGATAAATCTGAAACGTATTTCCCTCGTAGGGAATTTCAAATCGCTGCGACAATACAACTTGAAATACATCTCCGGCAGAAATGTATTCTTTCGCGCGAACAACATTTTCCTCAAATTCTTTTTTGGAAATATTGGAAATCATTTCTTCAACATTCGCAGAAAATTTTTTCTTCTTGATGTTAAAAAAATCATTCAGAAATATTTTTCCTTCCATTTCCATCAACGCTTTCGTTCCTTCCGAAAATTGGTGAGGAAGTGATAGCGTATCATCGAGAACAATATTGTGAATTATATGCAACTGCTGTGTTACGTGATCAAATGCAAGAATAAACGTGAACAAACTCAAACACGCATCGACCGAATTATCATTCTCGAATCTTTTCGGAAGCGATTCGATAAAACGAATTGTATCGTAACCGATAAAGCCGACGAAACCACCTTTGAATCGAGGCAAATGTAGTTGTTCGTCTTTTGGAAAAGAAAATGTGCGAAACAATTCTTCCAATGCATCGAAAAAATTTTCTCGCACTTCTCTTTTTCCATTTCCAAAACTAATTTCTGTTTCTCCATTCTTACATTGAATGGTTACTTGCGGCTGAATTCCGATAAAAGAGTATCGTCCGATTTTTTCATTGCCTTCAACGCTTTCAAAAAGAAAAGAAGAAACGCTTTCCTTTCGCAATCGTGTGTACACAGAAACCGGAGTTAACATATCCGCAAGGATTGTTTTTACGAACGGGATTATGTTGAACGATTTTGCTAAAATTTGAAATTGTTCAATATTCATTTTCTAATAGTCTATAAACGAAAAAACCCTTCTCGGTTTTTCGAGAAGGGTTTTCGATAGATGTAATACTATGTTAAACTTTTTCCAAACCAAGACTACGAGTACAAAACAATTGCCACCAATAAGAATTTATACGGCTTTGTTGTGTAACAACGGAATTTTTGATTTGGAAGTCCATAATATGTCTAATAACTTGGGACAAAAATGCAAAGTTTTTTTGTGAATAGCAAGAGAAAGAGAAAATATTTTGAAAAAAATTCATTTCCGGATTTGGTTTGCGTTGCAGGCAAGTTTTAGTAATTTCTTCCTGCTTTTTCCGAAATGAAAATACTTATCCCGATTCTCTTTATCCTTTTGGCAAACATTTCGTTTTCGCAATCGCAATACGAGCGCATAACCCATTCATCGGTAACGCGATGGCGATTCAGCGCAGATGATGAAGCGGCAATTGGGATAATTACAAATCCGGCAACACTGGGATTGGACAGACAAACCGATTTATGGTACACGACTGTAACAAAAGAGAAACGGTTTCTCGAACATAATTTTTTTGTGCAAACACCATTCCTTTTCGGAAATTTTGGCGCAACATACCGGAAAGCGTTTGATGATGTTGCGAAAAATTCCGCTGATGCTTACGGCTTTGGATTCGGCGTCGGGAGTTCATCGTTCTCGGTCGGGTTTTTCACTGATTATGTTGCTTCGAAAACAGAAGCCGTAACACTTTCCAACCTTGGATTCCTGTACCAACCATCGGGAACGTTTTCTCTATCCTACGTTATCAAAAACATAAACGAACCTTCGACACCCACGACAATTTTCGCACAGGAACAGACGTTTGGTATAAGTATTCGCCCCGCTTCTTCCGAGAGAATCGTTTTATTTGCCGATGTACTAACGGAAAGGAATCGCTGGTATAATGCAAATCTACATCTCGGAGTGAAATATAAACTGAATGCCGTATCTCTGTTGTATGTTTCGTATTTCGACCAACGCAACGAGAGCAACAAGCTTTATTCGCTGGGCATTCGATTTCTATTTTCTCAATCAACTCTTTTTGGAATTGTAACTTCGGGACAAAACACATTCCCGGAAACCTCACTTGGTGCGCACATTACAAACAGCAATGAAGAAGAGAGATAAGACGACTATTCTTTGATGAAAGATTTTTTTTTCCGTTCTTTCGTCCGCTTTTAAAACGAACCTTCGAGAAAAATTCCCGAAGGTTTTCTTTTGTAGAATCCGTTTCTGAAATTGGGTCTATGTTTTTCTATTCTTAATAAATGAAAAAAAATATTTCTGCAGTTCTCGGTTTAAGTTGGGGCGACGAAGGTAAAGGGAAAATTGTTGACGCACTCGCGCACGAATTCGATATGGTGATGCGTTTCAACGGCGGAGGGAACGCTGGGCATACGATTGTCCTCGGCGAAACCACGTTCAAACTTCATCACATTCCCGCCGGTATTTTTTCTCCAAACGTAACGAATATAATCGGAAGAAAGTGCGTGGTGGATTTCTTCGACATCATTGAAGAAATTACTCAACTGAAAAACAACGGTGTCGAAATTTCCCCACACAATCTGATGTTATCGTACGATTCACAGGTTGTTCTACCATATCATAAACAAATGGATGCGTTGCGGGAAAAAATGCGCGGCAATGGAAAAGTCGGCACAACCGGACGGGGAATTGGTCCCGCATACGCTGATTTGATATCGCGAGTGGGAATTACGCTCGGGGACATTGCAAATAATTCTTTCAAGGAAAAATTGGCAAACGAAGTACGGGTGTTCAACGCTATTGCGAGAGAGTTTCAGGAAGTAGAAATATCGTTGAGTGAACTTGAAGCACATATTTCATCGCTCCGTCACTCCATAACTCCATTCATTACCGATTCGTATTCATTCCTCCGGAAAAATATCGCCGCAGGAAAAAAACTTTTACTCGAAGGAGCGCAGGGGGCGTTACTCGATGCCTATTTCGGAACGCGACCTTTTGTTTCTTCCTCACTCGCTTGCATCCACGGCGCATTGCTCGATTTGGGATTAGCATTTCAGGACATTGCAGAAACAATCGGCGTTACGAAACTGTATAATACGCGGGTTGGCAACGGCGCATTTCCCACGGAATTTCACGATGAACAATTGCGCAGCGTGATTCAAGGTCGCGGAAAAGAATTCGGCGCAACCACCGGAAGAGCGCGACGCTGTGGCTGGCTCGATTTACCAACATTAAAAGTCGTATCAAGCGTGAACAACGTATCCGCTTTTGCAATTACGAAGGTTGATGTTTTAGATACGCTCGACGAAATTCAGATTTGCGATTCTTTCGTGTCTCTTTCGGACGATGAAGATATTCCGTATTATCCCGGCAGCGACGAATACTTTGCAGGCGTTCTTCCCCGTTATAAAAAATTTGCGGGGTGGAAAAGCGCAACTGCCGGAGCGGTAAAAAAAGAGCAACTGCCGTCAGATTTAGTTTCTATTTTACATTTTATCGAAAAAGAAACGACTGTCCCGATAAAATTTATTTCCACAGGAGCGAAACGGGAAGAACTCATCCGGGTGGAACCTTAATGTATAATTGTATTCCCTCCCGAAGTAAGGCTTTTTCCTCCGACGTATAAGTGATGGCTGAGTTTCCTCTTTATCTCCTCCCGTTTTTTTTTCTCATCGCCGTCTTATACTCCAGCGTTGGACACGGAGGCGCGTCGGGATATTTGGCGGTGTTTGCGTTGTTCGGAATTGCAAATCCTTCCATCGCACCGCTTGCATTGATGTTGAACATTATTGTTGCTTCGACAAGTTGGGTGCAGTATTATCGCAACGGATTTTTTTCGTGGCGATTACTTTTTCCGTTTGTTACCGCTTCCATTCCTATGGCATTTCTTGGGGGAATGATTCCAATTTCACAAAACCTTTTTTCTATTTTGCTCGGACTTTCTTTATTGTTTGCTTCGGCGCGGCTATTTTTTCTCGGCGAAATAAAAAGTGAGGCAGAAAATTTTTCTGTACAAAAACTATGGATGTTTGGTGTTCCGCTCGGGGCAATTCTCGGATTGCTTTCGGGAATGGTGGGAATCGGCGGCGGCGTTTTCCTCAGCCCCATTTTGCTTTTTATGAAATGGACAAACGCAAAACAAACTGCCGCGATTGCAAGTGCCTTTATTGTTCTTAACTCGTTCAGTGGAATTACCGGTCATCTCACTCGCGCGAATGTTGATTTCACTTCATCGCTTCCGTTTGTTGGTGCGGTGTTTGCCGGTGGATTTCTCGGTTCGCGCTTTGGTGCAGAAAAATTCCGGTTGAAGACTTTGCAGTATTTATTGGCAATTGTTTTGCTTTCCGCAGGAACAAAATTGGTATCGAAACTTTTTTAGTATTCATTTCTATGGAAAAATTTTCTTCCGAAGAACTTCAGCGTTATTCCCGTCATTTTGTTTTGCCTGAAGTCGGCTTCGAAGGACAGGCAAAGTTGAAATCAGCAAAGGTTCTCATTGTCGGCGCGGGGGGGCTTGGTTCTCCGGTTGCACTGTATCTCGCTGCCGCAGGAATCGGGAAAATCGGTATCGTAGATTTTGATACGGTTGACCTTTCCAATCTGCAACGGCAAATTCTTCATTCAACAAAGGAGATTGGAAAACCGAAAGTTTTTTCCGCAAAGGAAAAAATACTTGCTCTTAATTTAAACGTAGAAGTGGAAGTTTTTCAAACACAACTTTCTGCCGAAAATGCGTTTGAGATACTAGAACACTACGACGTGGTTGTTGATGGAACGGATAATTTTCCAACGCGGTATTTATTGAATGATGCCTGCGTGTTATTGAAGAAGACGCTTGTGTATGGAAGTATTTTCCGATTCGAAGGACAGGTTTCCGTCTTCACTCCCGAAAATTCTCCTTGCTATCGCTGTTTATTTCCCTCCCCGCCGCCGCCGTATTTAGTACAGAATTGTGCCGAAGGGGGAGTGCTGGGCGTTCTACCGGGAATTGTTGGAACAATTCAAGCGGCAGAAGTTTTGAAATTGATTCTCGGAATCGGGGAAACGCTTGTGGGGAAAATTCTTTTCATTGATGCGTTGAAAATGAAATTCGCTGAAATGAATTTGAAAAAGTATAATGAATGTCCAATGTGCGGGAACAATCCGACAATAAAAAGATTGATTGATTATGAAGAGTTTTGCGGAGTAAAGCAGGGAGCGAGGAATAGTGAGCCGGGTGGAAATGAAATTACAGTATTTGAATTGAAGCAACGAATTGATATTGGCGAAAATCTATTTCTCCTCGATGTGCGTCAGCCGTATGAATACGAACTTGTGAACCTCAACGGATATCTGCTTCCGTTAAATGAGTTGCCAAACCGAATGAACGAACTCGACAGAACAAAAGAAATTATTGTCTATTGTCATCACGGAACACGAAGCGGATATGCGGTTCAACTTCTGCAACAAGAGGGATTTCAGAATGTGAAAAATCTACTCGGCGGAATAGATGCGTGGGCGAAAGAAATTGATACATCGCTTTTCACCTATTAAACATTGGTGTTTCTGAAGAAAAGTTCATTTTTAAATTGAGAATTAAAAGATATACATAACCAACGCCCACTCTTGACAGCGGTTTTTTTTTCCCTATATTTTGCCCGAAAAAATTGCCAGAAAAAAAATGGCACTCTGAAGTTTACAGTAGTTAACAAAATATTCATTCACAATCTCGAGGATAACTTTCCTATGAAAAAACTCTCTCTCTTACTATTAGTCGTTGGATTTCTTTCCAGCGGATTTGCTCAAGACGCGTCGGTATTTGAACAGTACAAAATTCCGACATACGAATACAAATACCTTGATGTCTATGGTACAGATTTTCTGCACTATGTAAGTCAAGCCGGTAATAGCCGAATGTATATGAACTTCGGTGGTAATTTCAGTTATGTAAATCAAAGTCCGATGATGAGTTGGGGTATTATGGATAATCTGAACTATAACTCAGACTCAAAAGGTTCTCCAACCGGGGATGCAACCTCGACAATGACAAACACACTTCAAGCAAATGCACGCAAATACATTATGGATGATGAGCCACGCGGTGTATTTGCCTATGGAACAGCAGGATTGGCATATTCAAAAACCACCGATGTTGACGCAACAAAGATGTTGCCTCTTGAGGTTGGCGCTGGATACGGTAGGGTTACCGAAGAGCGTTCCGTTGCTCAGGCAATCGTCGTCTTGAAAGAACTTGGCGCTGATGCATCGAACGAAAACGTGTTGAAACTCGCCGACATTATTTCAAAAAGCAACAGCGGCTATTATGCAAATATGTATAAAGATGACGCAGCGATTATGTATTATAAAGACATCGCAAGCGTAACCGGAAAAGCAGAAGATGCTGTAAAAGTTCAGCGAATTCTTGGCGGAGGAATCTATCAAATTTCGACCCGATGGTTTGGTTGGGCTGTGATGGGTGGCTATCGAAATCCGGATATGGTCGCTGACCCATCCAACAGCGGTGGAATCAGACTCGGCGGACAATATGCAATGCCAATGGATATGGACAAACAATTTTTTGGCTGGGCGTGGTATTCGATGGATTTAAACGACAATCCTGTGAATAATTTTAATCTCGGTGCATCTTTCTCTATTGACCACACGTACCTGTGGGCATCTATGGCAAAGTTTGAATTCACGCAATATATGCCCGACATTGGTGACAGTAAAGCAGATTGGTCGCTCAGCGCACGTAGCGATTATTTTGTATTAAATCAAATGTCTTTGTATGGACAACTTGAAATGGCTAACAGAGAAGCTACAACTGGTGTTAAAGATACTGGAACCGATTTCCGTATCGGCGGACGTTACATTATTGATTTACACTAGCAATTAGGCTAAGTTCGACTCAACAAGCAACTTGAGTTTACACAATATCAAAAGCGGCAGAGAAAGTTTCTCTGCCGCTTTTGTTTTATTCACAACTCGCCAATCCGGAATTCGTCATACCGACACATTCTTTTTCTCTCTTTTCCTATTTCAATAGAATCATTTTCCGCATAACATGCTCTTCATTTCCCGAAAGCCCGATGCGGTAATAATACACTCCGCTCGACAGGTGCGATGCATCAAAGGGAACTTCGTGTTCGCCTTCTTCCATTAACCTGTTTTGTATCAATGTTGCAACCTCTCTACCAAGCACATCATACACTTTCAGCGTAACATAACTATTAACCAATAACGAATAACTGATAACCGTTGCCGGATTAAACGGATTGGGATAATTTTGCTCGAGTTCAAGAACGGATGGTTTCACATTGCTATTGCGAAACGTAAATGCCGGTAATTGTGTCCTCGGCGTACCCCGTTTCAAAAATCCGGATGCTTCTGCGGATTTTACTCCGAGCAGTTGTACGGAGTAGGGTTTCTTTCGTTCCACCACCGCATCCTTATTGATTTTGTAATTGGCGGCGCTCATTGTTGTGTAAAATAATTCGTTGACCCGCGTTAATACATTATCTACAAACAATTTCAACTCGGCGTAAGCCGCATCATTATCCATTCCCGTTTGGCTCCAATACGTCATTACGCTATCATAAAAAATGGAAATTTGCAGGAGCGAAACATCTTGCAATGAACGCCCCAAAAATGTTGCGGCTGTATCAAGCAATAAATCACCAAAGCCGGGTGGAGTTACGGAATCTACGCTCGCAAAGATATTCAGATTAAAAGCGATGCCTTGTTCGACTGCAGGATTATTCATTTTGTAATCGGGAATGAATGCTTTTTTCAACTTCTTCGGTTTACGGGTTCCGATGCGAAGCGAATCAAGCGGTCGGTATTTTCCCGTATGGTCCTGCGTGTAGAGTTTTCTCAACGAACTTGCACTTTTGTAATAAATCCACGCATAGAGTTTTTGTGAATCGGGCTCTGCAACTTCAACTCCTAAAAACGAGGTGCCGGTTTTTCCTATTTTTGCAAACTCGGCTTCAACGGCAGAGCCAATATTCGGAGTGGTGAGTAATTCCCCCGATTTGCTGTACTTGATTTTGATAGGTTTTGTACTGAGCGAAACATCTCCTTTGAAGGTGCGGAATTTTGGCGCTGAAGTATCTTTTACGCCGAAGACGCGCGACATTTTTATTTCGCCGCTATCGAGCGTGAATGAATAAATTCCCGCCCCGCCCGGCGCTGTTTGAACATAATTTGTCTGTACTTCTATGCTCACCGTATAATTTCCTGCTGGAAGATTCACGAATGCAAAGTTCCCGTTGGTATTGGTGAGAGCCGTTTCCACTTTTGCCCCCGAAAGAAGAATCTTCCAACTGTCCAGTCCCCGTTCGCTCAATCCGCGTACACCGTTACTATCAATATCGTGGTAAAGACTTCCGGCAATGTTTGCGCTTGAATCCCGTTTCGTGAATGAAATCAGCCGCTTATCGAAAGTTGAGGTCTGTTGCACGTACATCTGTTTTTCAACCATACTTGGTCCGCGAACATTGCCATAACGGCTTAAATCTTCCATTCGCACGGGAGAAGAAAAATCTTCACCGGTATTGGAACGAAAGGCGTAATAAATACCGTAAGGCTGTGTTTCGCGGGCAAAATACAGATGCAGTTCATCATCACTCAACCACGGCGAAAGAATTCTTCCCGAAAAATCGAGAGCAACGCTTTGTAAGTTGCCGAACGTATCGTTGACGGTCGGACGTGTTGCGAAACCTAACGCAGTATCGCGCGTGTAATACAATCGTAAACCGTTTGGCGAAATCCACGGAAACGCATCCCCCTTTCCCGTAACATTGATTTCCGAAAGAGCGACGATAGAAGTAAATTGGCTCGTGTCTGTTTCGCGTTCGGCGAGAACAAGTTGAGTGTTGTTGAAGAGGTCTTCATTCGTCCGTACGAAGAACAGCCGTTTTTTATCGGAAGTGATGCTTGGCAAAATGTTGTACTTCGACGTATCGTTGATGAGTAAATTATTTACAGAACTGCGAATCTGCTCGGGTACGTCGAAGGAGGAATCAAGACTCGTCCGTTTCATCACATACAAACGGGGTTTGATAATGGAATCAATTGATTGCCAGCCGGGTTGCGATGTATCGGGTTGCATTGAAAAATAATATTCCAAACCGTCTTTCGTAAATTGCCCGGGCCACGCAAAATAACCTGTGGGAATGGAAACAACTCCTTTGTAATCAAAGAATGTATCCGTTACGGAAGATGTGATGGCGGGCAATCCGGCAAAAGAGGAAATGCGCTCAAACTTTGGCTGCGCCTGCGCTTGATGTTGAACGCTAATGACGAAGAGAAAAAGAGAAAAGGAAAAGAAGATGGTATAAAAAGTTTTCATAACGTATCTCTCAAAATAATTGTGAATAAAAATTACTGCGGTGAATATAAGATTTAATGGTTGCTTATCAAATGATTAACGGTAAAAATGGCTTTCGTTTTTTGTTTTGTCCTTTACTTGCTAATCAGTACTTTTTTCCCGCAATTTGAAAGGCAATAATGTATGTCAATATTAGAAGAAACAATTATCAAGATTCAACAACTTCCGGAACAACGTCTTTATGAAGTATGTGATTTTACAGACTTCTTGCTCTCTAAACGGAATCAAGTGAATCGAGAATCTTCCCAGTCATTTGGTCTTGGGTTGGAAGAATCAGATTTTTCTGATTACTTATCAAATCTTGAAGAATACGAGAATCGTTTATCGCTTGGAGAAATTTCGTGGAAGTAAAACGCGGCGATATTGTTAGGATTTGAGATTTGTGATAGAAATTTTTGTTTGCTCAAAAATTCACTATAATAAACCCAGATTTTTAACTGAAACAAGATTTTAAAACAACTAATTGAAAATCCCGACTAATCGGGACAAGTTAACGAACAAACGATTTTTTTATGTAACAAACAAAAACAAAATTTTATAACGTAGTCTTTACTGCGTTCCAAATAGAAAACTAGCACTTTTCAAACACAAACGAATGAGTAAGGGTTGCGTCCAGCAATGGACGTAGCCGCTTATGTCTGTTTGTGTGGGTATGCTAGTACCTCTATTTGGGACGTAACGTTGGTTGCGTCCTTTTGTTTTTTAAAAGAGTTTTATCTTCTTCAAAAAAAGATAAAAAAACAAACAATTAATATTCATCACAAATTATTTAAAAAATTCTATGAAAACGACAATCAAACTCTTCATTTTATCTTTATTTACATTTTGCACAATTACATTTGCGCAAATTCCAAAAACTATTTCTTATCAAGGAATATTGACTGATGCTAACGGAATTCCAAAACCGGATGGTTCTTATTCGTTCACGTTTAAACTTTACGAATTAAGCAGCGGCGGTACTGCAATTTGGACAGAAACAAAAACGCTTACAACAACAAAAGGGTTATTCTCAACTTATCTTGGAAATACTACTGCATTCGGAACAGGTGTAAAATTTGACAAACAATATTATCTTGGAATAAAAGTAGGCACCGAACAAGAGATGACAGATAGAATTCCTCTTTCAAGCGTTGGGTATAGTATATCATCTATTAAATCTGATACTGCTGAGTATGCAAAAAATTCTAATGAAGTAAATGGATTTACTTCTAATTCGATCCCTACACCCAATACCTTGCTTCCACTTGACGGTTCAGGAGAAATTCCAGGTTCCGTCATAAATGGTGTTGTGAAATCTATTAATGATATAACTGACGATATAGTTCTTTCAGCTGGAAATAACATTCAAATCAGTCAAAATGGAAACACAATGACTATTTCAGCAACTGGCAACGGAATACAATCAGTAACAGCATCCTCACCTTTGAGTTCTTCTGGAGGACAAAACCCCAATTTAAGTCTGAACAGTTTTAACGGTGATAATTACATTGATAATAATTCGATATCATCGTCAAAATTAAATTTTAGCCCCGCTATCTACCCAGTTCAAGCATCTAATATAAGTAATGGCGCAGTAACAAGTGAAAAAATTTTTTGGCCAATTACTTATGGAAATCCATCCGTGACTTCTGGACAAATTAACGTTGGTAATACTAATACATCTGCAAATCTTTCAGGTGTGTATAATGGTGTTTATGGAACAAGTTCAACTGGTGCGGGCGTGGTAGGCAATACTTCTATCAGTGGAAATTTTTCTGGAGGCGTTTATGGCTCTTCAAGTAATACTGCAGGCAATGGAGTAATTGGAGAGGTAGCAAATGGAGGAAGTACAGCATATTCAATATGGGGAAAAAGTGCTGGTTCAGGTTATGCAGGATATTTTAATGGGAAAACGCATGTTGTTGGAACATTTTCAGCAACAACCAAAAATTTTATCATTGACCATCCTCTTGACCCTTTAAACAAATATCTTTATCATTCTTGTGTTGAATCTCCCGATATGAAAAATATTTATGATGGATTAATTGATTTAGATAAAAACGGAGAAGCGATTGTAGAATTGCCGAATTATTTTGAGGCGTTAAATAAAGATTTCCGATATCAACTAACTTGTGTTGGTGGTTTTGCAAACGTTTATATTGCTGAGGAAATAAAAGAGAATAAATTCAAAATTGCTGGTGGTATAACAGGAATGAAAGTATCTTGGCAGGTTACTGGTATAAGAAAAGATGCTTATGCAGAAAAAAATAGAACTATTCCAGAAGTTGAGAAAGAACAAGAAAATAAAGGAAAGTATCTCAATCCAGAAGTTTTTGGATTACAGAAAGAGCAAGGAATAGGATACAAAAAAGAAAATGAAGGGGAGAAAAAATAATATGAAAATAATAATAAAATTCTTTTGCATTATAACTTTAGTAGTTTGTGTATCATTTTCTCAAACGAGTAAAGTTGCGTGGTCTTCATTTAATGCTGGTTCCGGTATTCCACAATCTTCAACATCAGCAATAAAAAATGCAGTTGGTCAAAATTTTGTCGGTACTTCTCAAAGTACAAACTCAAAAGTTGGCAGTGGTTTTTTAACATCAGATATTGTAGATGCAGTCCAAGAACAAGGAGATGTTTTACCCAAAACATATTCGCTTTCCCAAAACTATCCCAATCCCTTCAATCCTAAAACAAACATACGTTTTGATTTACCGAAAGAGGGATTTGTAACATTGAAAGTGTTTGATATTCTTGGAAGAGAAGTAACAACACTTGTCAATCAAACGATGAACGCAGGAAGTTACTCCGTGGATTTTGATGCGAGTAATTTGCAAAGTGGTATTTATTTTTATCGCTTGCAAGCAGGAGAATTTACAGCAGTGAAGAAACTTGTACTGATGAAGTAATCCCCCTAACCCCCTTTGACAAGGGGGAATAATTCAAAGGCGATTTCAATTCAACGAAATCGCCTTTTTGTTTTGTCCTTTACTTTCTTATCAGTATTTTTTCTCTACAACTTTTAGAAAATAAAAATCAAAATTTTATGAGTAGTCTTACAATTCACATTCCCGCTGATTTCTGGAAAATTATCGAGTCGCACAAGGAAATAGATTGGCGTGAAATAGCGCAACAATCAGTGATGGAGTATGCGAAAAAGGTCGCTCTTGCGGATAGATTAACACGTCAAAGCACATTAACCGATGAAGATGAAACGGAAATTGATGTGCGGATAAAATCCGGATTGGCGCAAAAATACGTCTGATATATGCGGCTCGTTCTCGATACGAATATTTTTTTGTCCGAATAGCGAATGGTTGCGAATTTGCGAATGTAATGTATTCGCACATAAATAAAATTGCGTTACATCTTCACTTCCACTGTCAACACAAAATTGCGAATCGGTGCAATGGTTCCGATAAATTCGTTGTAATAATATTGCAAAATGTTATTCGCTTGCAGTGATGTTGTGCAAGAAATATTCTTCCCAAAGGGATGTTCCACAAACGAAAAATCTTTTGCTACTCGCGCATCGAAAACATAAATCGGAACGCGCCTATCTCCTTGCGGAATAACTCCTACAAACTCATCATCAATTTTTTCCACACGCGAAAGACTTCGGAAATCTGCGCCAAGTTGTAATCCGAAAACATTCACCGTTGAAGAAACATAAAACAAATTTCGCGGACGATATTTCAGTGATTGATTTGTATGCACATCTTTGGAAACAACGTGCGTAAAACTGATTTCGGTTTGTAAATCATTTTCAAAAAAACTTGATTGCAAACTCATCTCCATTCCATACAAACGCGCACGCAAAACATTATCGAAACGAATTGCAAGTCCGGCAACATTCGGATCATTAACAAGATGCGGTTCAATCAAATTATTGAACTCGCTTTCAAACAACGAAACATCGAACAACATTTCTTTGCTGAGAATTTGATTTCCTCCAATTTCAAACGACCAATTTTTTTCGGGAAGAAGTTTGGGATTCGGTTTTGTGTTGAATGCACCGCTGTTCGCTTCGATGAATAATTCCGCAACACTTGGTGCGCGAAATCCACTTCCAATAGAAGCGCGAAATGTAGTTCCGAGAGTTGGCGTGTACACAATTCCGGCTTTCGGATTAATTTCTCCAACGGCATTTATCGAATCTACTTTGGAAAAATCAGAACGAACGCCAATTGTCGTTCGCACAAAATCAGAAAATTTTTCTTCCTCTTGAATAAATGCAGCGAAACCATTACTGTTTCTTTCGCCGAATAAATTTGCGCGGATGAGATTCGATTTTGCTTCTACGCCAAACGTAAAACTCGATTGCGAACGCATTTGGTAATTGTAAAATAATTCCAACGATGAAGCAAACGAACGCGAATGAGTTTGTGTGCTGTCTTTATAGGTGAGCGCGGCAATATTACTCCAATTCGCATAAAAGAAATTCCCGCGAAATGTGTACGAAAGATTTTCTTGCACGATCTTATTATAGGAAAAGGAAAAATTCATTCGCGTTGTTTCCACTCGTTCTTTCAATTGGTCATCTTGGGGAATGAGCGCTTCATCCAAACTTTTCCAATACAAAAAGTTTCCACGTTTCTGATTCAAGAGAGAAAAGTTTGCGATAAATTTTTCATTGGAAGAAATTGTGTAATTGAGTTTGGAAAAAATATTCCATCGTCGCCAATAATCATTACGTTTGTAACTATCATCTTGTGTGTGAGAGATTCCGTAGAATAATCCCACTGCATCATTTATTTTTTCTGAGCGTGAAAAAGAAACGCCGTTGAATAATCGTTCGCGCGAACTCCATTTCCAACTTTTATATTTTGGCTGTTCCCAAATTCCTCCGTACGTTTTGAAAGTTGTTTGAGGCGTTTCGGAAATTTCTTTTGTAATAATATTGACAACGCCGCCGAGCGCAGAACTTCCGTACGTTGCTGAGCCCGCGCCTTTCACAATTTCAATTTTACTGATTTGCGAAACGGGAATTGCTTCCCAAATAATTTCTTGCGTATCGCCGGCGAGCATTGGCATTCCGTCAACAAGCAGCAGCACGCGCGAACCAACTCCTTTGGTGTAACCGGAAAATCCCCGAATGTTGATTTGTCCCTCGCTCACATTCACGCCGGAAACATAGCGCAAACTTTGGTCGGCGGAAATTGCGTTGCGTTGAGAAATTTTTGCGGCGTCAACAACGGAAACACTCACGGGAATTTCGGATAAACTTTGGGGTGAACGGTTTGCTGTAACAATTACTTCGGAAGTATGAAGCGAAGTTGGAGAAAGAAATATTTTTACAAATGTTATTTCATTTTCTTTTACAAAAATATTATTAACAATTTCTCGATGAAAACCAATAAGGGAAACAGCGAGTGAATATTTTCCCTCGTGAATATTTTTCAAAAGAAAATTACCACTTCCATCGCTCGTTGTTCCGAGAACTGTTCCTTGCAACAGAATATTTGCACCAACTAAATTCTCGTTTGTTTCTTTGTTGAAAATTGATCCGGAGATTATTCCCCTTTGTTGCGCAGATGCTTCCCCGAAAAGAAAGTGGCTCGGCATGACAAAAAGTAGAAATATTTTAAACGCAGAGGCACAGAGTGCGCTGAGAAAACGCGGAGTGTTTTTTATTTTCATTTTACTTCTCTCTTCTTACTTCTTCCTTTTTGAATCAAACGGTTGCGGAGGAAGATTTTCATAATCAACGACAATGTTTTGATTGCGAATAAACGTGTTGAGCGGGACAATAAGTTTCTTCGGTTCAAATGTTGTTTGGTTCTCAGTGAGTACTCCCACAATACGAAAACACTGTGTTGAAAGAATATCTGGGCACACCAAAATGGCAACGGCAACATACTTATATGTCCCGGGCGGAAGAAAAAATTCATAAGAAGTTTGCGTGGTGTCTTTCGGTAAACTGGCAATTAAGTTCAAGTCCGGTGGAAAAAGAAAAACTGAATCTCCTCGCAAAACTCTCACAAAGACAGTATCTATATTAAATGGTGGGGAAATTTTTGATGCTATCAATCGAACAATTATAACGGAATCCGGCGAAGGCCAATTTCCCCTATATATAATTGTTCCACCAAATCCTGCAGTTTCTCTATACGGCTCAAGTCCGTGGTTACAGCCGGAATTTAGACCGAAGAGAAAAGTGATAAAACAAAAGGTAAAAACTTTCATATCTGAAACGGGCAAAAGATACGAAAGTTTTGAGGGTTGAAGTGAATCTGATAATATTTTTTAGCAAAACGCTAAACTTTCTAAATAAAAAGCCGATAATTACTATTTAGGGTGAAAAGAGAAGAAGTTCGTCAAAAAAAATAGTTCTATTTTCTCTTGACAAAGATGATTTTCTTTCTTATTTTCAATCCATAAAATTTCAATCCATACGGAGTGGATTCGGGGGTTGCAAACAGCAGTACCCCAAAATGACTATTCTCTTTTGAGAAATATGTTTTTTTTATTACTCATTTATTTTCACACAATTTAATCAGGGAAACTTTTTTATGAATACTCAATACTCTTTCAAAAAATTATCATTTCTTATGTTCGCGGGAATGTTATTTTCTATTCTCGCTCAAACAATTGCCTTCTCACAAGGAACGGTTCGTTGGACTGGAGGTACAAGTGCGGAATGGAGTACGGCGGCGAATTGGACTACTATCAGTGGTACGCCCAGTACACCACCAAGTTCAGATGACGACGTTCAAATCGGGCAAGCAGCAATAACTAACCAGCCATCCATTACATCAACTACCGGCGCAGTAACTATTGCTTCGTTAACGTACGGAAGTACCGCCGCATCTACGCTCACGATTACTAACGGTGGCACGGGTTCTCTAACCGTAACCGGGGCAGTATCAATGGTACAAAGCGCAAATTCGGTTGCACATACGGTAAATGTTAATGACCGCACTTATACCATAGGCGGGAATTTAAGCATTGGGGCTGCCTCTGGGAATGCAAATGGAACTTCTACGGTTAACGTCAGCACAGGAACATTAAATGTTGATGGTTCTCTGGCACTCAATAATCGCGGAGTGCTTGCTTTTAGTAATTCCGGAACAGTGAACTTAAAAGGGAACTTCACCAATTCAGGAACGTTTACCGCAAGCACAAGCACCTTTAATTGCTCAGGAACTTCTGCACAATCAATTGCAGGAGTTACGTACAATACGTTGAAAAGTAACAATACCGCAGGCGTAAGCTTATCTGCTGGTACTACTCTTAAAACGCTTACTATTGGCGATGTAACTTCCAACAGTATTTTCAGCGATAATGGACAAACCATTACCCTTTCCGCTTCTTCTGTATTAAATCTTACGGACGGAACATATAAACTTGGTTCTGCGGGCACGGCAACAAGTTTTCCCGGATTTACATCCATTACCATTGCCGCGGGTACTACTGTAGAATATGCTTCAGGGGTTGCGCAAACAGTTTCGGGGAGCCAAACCTATTCTAACTTAACGCTCTCCGGCGCTGGAACAAAAACGGCCGGCGCAGCATTAACGGTAAATGGAAATTTCACTAATGGTTCCACTTTTAGCGCGAGTAACGGTTCGCATCAAATTAAAGGAAATTTTGTTAACAATGGCACGTTCACTGCTTCGACAAGTACGATTACGTTGAATGGAACATCATCCCAAAATATTAATGGAAGCAACGCAACAACCTTCAACAATTTAACAGTGAACAATTCGAGCGGCGTTGCAGTCGTTACTGCGCCAACGGTCAATGGGACTCTTACGGTCTCTAATGGAACGGTAACAACAAACGCCAATACGATTACGCTTGGCTCAACGGCATCTCTTTCCGAATCTGCGGGAGCGACCGTCTTGGGAAACATTACCATTACTAAAGACCCCGGTATATCGAGCGGCTCGGAAACGTTTGGAAATATCGGTGCAGAGGTTTCTATAAATGGAACCGCTCTTGGAAATACAACCGTTACTCGTAAAACAGGAACCACTTCTTCGGGCAACAGCAATACTTCCATCAAACGATATTTTGATATTACTCCCACGACGAACACTGGACTAAATGCCGGGTTAGTATTTCGTTATGACGAAAGTGAACTCAATGGACAATCCGAAAACTCGCTTGAACTGTATAAATCAACGAACAGCGGCAGCACGTGGGCGAATAACGGGGGAACACGGAACACAACGGCAAATACAATCACGCTCAGCGGATTGGATGGTTTTTCACGATGGACTGCTTCGGACACGAGTCATCCATTAGCGGCAACACCAACGCCCACAACGACAAGTATTGACCCGACAAGTAAAGTTGTTGGAGAAACCGGATTTACGCTTACGGTGAATGGCAGTAATTTTATTGACGGGAAATCCACTGTACGCTTTAACGGCAATGACAGAACAACAACGTTTGTCAGCAATACACAACTTACGGCAAGTATTCTTGCAGGTGATATTGATACGGCTGGCTCATTCAATGTAACAGTATTTAATACAGGCGGTGGCGGTAGTTCTACCCCGGCGCTAACTTTTACCGTAAATCTAGCATCAACTACTACGTCGCTTACGTCGAATCTGAATCCTTCAACGTATGGAGCGTCAGTAACGTTCACCGCAAAAGTGAGCGTAACTGCGCCGGGTTCAGGAACACCAACAGGAAACATCAAATTTCTTAGTGGGGTTGATTCCATTGGTGTTGGCGCAATAAGCGGAGATAGCGCAACGTTCAGCACTTCCACTCTTAATGCTGCAACCCATTCGATAACTGCGCAATATATCGGAGATGCAAATTATAGTACCAGTACATCATCTGCGGTATCACAAGTAGTTAACAAAGCTACACCGACAGCAACTTTAGCCGTGAACAATTCTCCGCAAACATATACCGGTTCAGGCCAATCGGCGACGGTCACAATTTCTTCCAGTTCAGTTGCCGGAACGGTGGCGAACATTCTTACGGGTGGAGCGGCAACTCAGACGAATGCCGGAATGTATACTGTAACAGCGGACTTTGTACCGAACGATGGAGCCAACTACAATACCCTGACGAGTCAGTCTGCGGGAAACTTCGTGATTAACAAAGCAACTCCGACGGCGACGCTGGCAGTGAGCAACTCTCCACAGACATATAGCGGTTCAGTTCAGTCAGCAACGGTCACGATTTCTTCCAGTTCAGTTGCCGGGACAGTGGCGAACATTCTTACGGGTGGAGCGGCTGACCAGACGAATGCCGGAACGTATGCTGTAACCGCGGACTTTGTGCCGAACGATGGAGCCAACTACAACTCACTGACGAGTCAGTCTGCGGGAAACTTCGTGATTAACAAAGCAACCCCAACGGCGACTTTGGCTGTAAACAATTCTCCGCAAACATATAGCGGTTCTGGACAATCGGCAACCGTGGAAATCAGCGCCAGTTCCGTTGCAGGAACTGTAGCAAATATTTTAACCGGCGGCGCTGCCACCCAGACCAACGCCGGAACATACGCTGTAACCGCAAATTTTGTCCCCAATGATGGAACAAAC